>Ga0308309_10000007_pt1 | contig 241997 bp, 206 predicted proteins | sample HubBroMetageWFT5_FD_192491 | JGI IMG/M metagenome (GOLD analysis project Ga0308309, IMG submission 192491) | Warmed and freeze-thawed soil microbial communities from the Hubbard Brook experimental Forest, New Hampshire - Hubbard Brook CCASE Soil... | ecosystem: Environmental > Terrestrial >...
AGAAGCTACGCCAACTCGGGGTAGGTAAGGATCTCGCCGCACAAACGGCGGGGAGTCCTCACGGCCCGTGGCGACTGGCGAATAGCCCCGCGCTGCAACACGCGCTACGCATTGCCTACTTTGACGCCCTCGGTCTTCCTCGACTCCTCGATCACCTAGCGTAACCCTCTGCACCGCCCGATACGGACCCGCATGTCGGGTGGTGTGGCCGGGGAGAGCGGGCGACCGCTCCCCCCTATGCCGATTGACCCGTGCACTTCGCAGCAGAGCTACGACGGCGCGGGATTGCGTGTGGGATGCCTCTGCGGGACGATCCGGGACCTTGAGTGATTGAGTAGACGGCGAGGGCCACCGGTGAATTAAGGCGGCCGGCTGAGGGTCGTGCTACTTGGTTGTCGCGTCGCCCGCCGCAAGTGGCTTAGCGTCTCCGACCTTCTGTGCGACCTGGGTGCGGAGCTCTCGGGCGCGTATGCCAGCCGGACTATCGGGATCGAGCTTGATATAGGCGTCGAGATCCAGCAGAAGCGCGGAGTAATTCTTTTCGTTTAGATGCACGTTCGAAAGCAGGCGGTAAACAATCGGGGAAGCCGGAGCGAGTGAGCGGGCCTGCTCGGCGGCTTTTCCCGCGTCGGCGAAGTTTTTCTGATTGAGCAAAACCCTGCCCAGTTCGTAGTATCCCAGCCAGAAGTTGGGGTTCAATTCGATGCCATGGCGGATGTCTTTTTCGCCTTCGGCGGAATCGCCCTTATTTACCAGTACGGCGCCTAATCCGACCTCGGCTTCGCCGTATTTGTCGCTGCTAATATCAATTGACTGGCGAAACGCCTTTTCCGCTTCGGCTGAGTTGCCCAAGGACACGTAGGCCATCGCGCTCTGGTAATACGCTTCGTAGTAGCCAGGAGCGATCGCAATCGCTTGCTGCAAGTCTTGCAGGCCGCCCCGGGGATTCTTGTCCTGGTAGATCTTTTTCTCGCCGGATGCGACCAAGTCGCGAGCCTTCTGCGGCATCGACATCTCGTGTGTGGAGACGCTCGATGCGGAGGCCGGCGCCGGGGATTTGCCAGGGAGAGCCTTGAGGAATACGGACATCCCGCGGTCGGACCCAAAGCTCAGGTCCAGATGGACGTCCTGTGACTGAAAGCCGTTAGCGCTGACCGAGAGGATATACGTGTTGCGACTAATGCCTCGAAAGAAAAATTCTCCCGAGTCATTTGCGATCGTTTCCCCGACCTGATTGCCGCCGCTGTCGCACAAGCGAACAGCGGCCTGCGAAACACGCCGATTGTCGGAATCGGCAAAAACAGTGCCGGTCACACTGACGGTGCTGGTGGAACCTGCCATCCCGCGCTGTGCCAAGGCCTGCTGAGAGAGCAGCGCAAAACAGCAAAGACTGAGAGCGAATCGAACGAGTCGCGTCATAGGACTCTTCACCGAGCTGATTGAGAGAAATGGTACCACTTCGCTGCAGCGTCGGCGGAGGTTTTTGAAGTTATGGCGAAGATTCGCGGGGCGACTCGCTGATGGGGCGTCACACGACGTGCTATTTCTCGCGTGCAGGCTTATCGGTGGACGAGGTTTTTCAGGGCCGGGGCAAAGGGTGTGTGCGCAATGCCGTTTTCCGTGATTATGGCGGTGATGTAGCGGTGCGGGGTTACGTCGAAGGCGATGTGGGCCGCGCGGACGTCTGGGGCGGTGCGGATGCCGGCTGCGTGCGTGACTTCTGCAGGGGAGCGCTCCTCGATGGGGATTTGGTCGCCGGTGGGGAGCGAGAGATCGATGGTGGAGATGGGGGCAGCGACGTAGAACGGGACGTTGTTTTCTTTGGCCAGGACGGCGATGCCGTAGGTGCCGATTTTGTTGGCGGTGTCGCCGTTGGCGGCGATGCGGTCGGCGCCTACGATTACGGCTTCGACGCCGCCGGTGTGGAGGAAGTGGCCGACCATGTTGTCGGTGATTAGTGTGAGCGGGATGCCATCCGCGTGGAGTTCCCACGCGGTCAAGCGCGAGCCTTGAAGGTAGGGGCGCGTTTCGGGAACGAGAACTTCGATCTGGTGGCCTTCTTCAATCGCCACGCGGATCACGCCGAGCGCTGTACCGATTCCGCCAGTGGCTAGTGCGCCGGCGTTGCATTGAGTCATTACGCGGCCGGATTTGGGCATGAGCGCGGCGCCAAATTTTCCGATGCAGCGATCGCCTGCGCGGCGCTCTTCGTGTACCAGCAGAGCTTCCTGCACCATGGCAGCGCGAATTCCGTCCAAGCCGGCCGCGCCATTGCGCGATGCGGATAGCGCGAGTTCCTCGAAGCGGCGCTTGAAGCGGGCTATGGCCCAGAAAAGATCCACAGCAGTGGGGCGGGTGTGCGCGAGAGTCTCGCAGATGATTGGAAATTCGGCGCGCAGTTCTTCGAGCGTTTTGGCTTTGGAATGTTGCACGCCCACTGCGATGCCCATGGCCGCGGCAACTCCGATAGCCGGGGCGCCGCGAATGATCATCGTCTTAATGGCTTTGGCGACCTCGCGGTAATCCGTGTAGGTGTGATGGACGACTTCCGAAGGCAGCTTGAGCTGATCGAGAATTACGACGCCTGCGGATGTCCACTGAATGGGTTCGACCGTGTGCAACGCTTTCGTCTCCGTTACTGGGGCGCGCTGAGTGCTGCGCACAAATTTCTATTGTAGCTGATTTTCGCGGCTTCTTCGCAGGGTGATTCGGGAGCGGCGCTGCGGCATCTTCGCGGCGCTTGCTCCGAGCTGTAGAAATGGAAAGGCTTGGTTGAAGGAGAAGGCAGTGGTTAGCGGCGAGTGGCTAGAATTCCCGCTCGCAAGCGCTTTCCGGTGGAGTGGCCGCGTTCACGGCGCGGCGGGGAAATGGCGGAAGCCGTGCGAGGCTACGAGAAAACCCAGAAACAGGAATGAATTGTAGCTGACATGCAGCAGGTAGCTGGCGACAACGGTATGCGTCCGGGCGCGGGCGAGGGTGAAGACGATCCCGACGACGACCAGCAGGGCGATTTGGGCCCAGCCTCCCCATAACTGCGATGCGTGCAGCAATCCGAACAACGTGCCCGTGATGAGAACGCTGGCATTGACGCCGAAACTGCGCGCGACGACGGGATAGATGTAGCCGCGGAAGATCGTTTCCTCCAGTACGGGTGCGAGAAGGACGCCGAGTGACATCAGCAGCAGAGCGCTGCGGCGATCCTGAAAAAATTGTTCGATGGGCATCTTGGCGTTGTTCTTGAACGCCGAGGAAGAAAGAGTCACCAGGATTGCGAGCAGGCAGCCGCTGAAAATCAATCCGAGGTAGGCGGCTGTGCGGGGCGTATGGCCGGTTTCCAGGGGTCGCCAGCCGATGGTGCGCCAGAAGGGCTTGCGGAAGCTGTGACGCATTTGCGTGGCGAGATAGGCGAGCAAGACAACGGATAACAGCGCTTGATTCAGGATGAGGAAAAGATTTCTATCACCGGCGACATCCTGGACTTGGCGAAAGCTGACGCCCGCGATCGCGAAACCTTTGATGAGAAGCAGACTCACTACGAATGTTCCGGAGATGGCGACGGCGACCAGGAACAGTAAGTCCATCCAGCCCCAGGGGACGCGAAGGTCTTCAGGGAGCAGCGGATCGATTGGGCCCAGATAGCCGGGCATGACGGAGGCTTCGAGACGGGGGCTGAGAGATTCCGGCGTTGGCTCTGAGGAGCTCGCGGGGTCCGACTGCGGGGGATTGTTATCGTCGATGGTCATTCGAGAGCGATTTTGATTATCCTCGTTCAATATACTTCATTCGGCGCCGGGCGAAAAATTGCCGGCGCCTGGTATCAAGAACAGGACGCACGGTCGCTGCGTGACCGCGGCGGGCGGGTCTGAGACCCGCGCCCCTACGGAAGACTCGCGTGAGGTCTGCAGCTTTTGCTTGGCGTGCAGCGCCCCGAACTACTGCTCGTTAACGGACTTTTTGTTTGCGCCGTTTGTGTTGGTGCCGTTGCCGTTCAGGGCGCGGGCTAGAATTTGTCCGGTGTAGGATTTCTTCACGCGGGCAACTTGTTCGGGTGAACCTTGGGCTACGATACGGCCGCCTTCCTCGCCGCCTTCGGGGCCGAGATCGATGATCCAGTCGGCTTGTTTGATGACGTCAAGATTGTGTTCGATGATCAGGACCGTGTTGCCGAGAGTGACGAGGCGGTTGAGGACGTCGAGAAGTTTTTTGACGTCGTCAAAATGCAGGCCGGTGGTGGGCTCGTCGAGAATGTAGAGCGTGCGGCCGGTCTGGCGCTTGGAAAGTTCGCGCGCGAGTTTGGTGCGTTGCGCTTCGCCGCCGGAAATTGTGGTGGCGGATTGTCCGAGTTGCACGTAGCCGAGACCGACGTCCACCAGAGTTTGGAGCTTGATCTGGATGGCGGGTATGTTTTCCAGGACTTTGAGAGCTTCTTCGATGGGGAGATCGAGAAGATCGGAAATGGAGAGGCCTTTGTAACGCACGGCAAGAGTTTCGGCGTTGTAGCGCTTGCCGCGGCAGACTTCGCAGGTGACGTAGACATCGGGGAGGAAATTCATTTCGATGCGGCGCTGGCCGTCGCCCTGGCAGGCCTCGCAGCGTCCGCCTTTTACGTTGAAGCTGAAACGGCCGGGTCGATAACCGCGTTCGCGAGATTCCGGAAGCATGGCGTAAAGCTCGCGAATGGGCGCGAAAACGCCGGTATAGGTGGCGGGATTGGAGCGCGGCGTGCGGCCGATGGGCGCCTGGTCAATCTGAACGACTTTATCGATGTGTTCGATGCCGGTGATGGCGCGATGCGCGCCGGGCTTTTCCATGGAGCGATAGAGTTTCGCGGCGAGGGCGCGGTAGAGAATGTCGTTGATGAGCGTGGATTTTCCGGAGCCGGAGACGCCGGTGACGACGGTCATCAGACCGAGCGGCAGAGTGACGTCAATATTTTTCAGGTTGTGGCCATGAGCGCCGAGGATGGCGATCGATTTTCCGTTGGGGCTGCGGCGGGTTTCGGGGACGGCGATTTTCACTTTGCCCGAGAGGTATTGGCCGGTGAGTGACGCGGGATTGGCGGCGATTTCGGCGGGCGCGCCTGCGGCGACTAGGTATCCGCCCGCTTTTCCGGCGCCGGGGCCCAGATCCACGACGTAATTGGCGCGACGGATGGTTTCCTCGTCGTGCTCGACGACGAGAACCGTGTTGCCCAGGTCGCGCAAGGTTTCTAGCGTATTGAGCAGGCGGCCATTGTCGCGAGCGTGCAAGCCGATGGACGGCTCATCCAGCACGTAGAGCACGCCGCGCAGGCGCGAGCCGATTTGAGTGGCGAGGCGGATGCGCTGGGCTTCACCGCCGGAAAGCGTAGCGGCGGAACGGTCGAGGGTGAGGTAGCCGAGGCCGACGTTGAGAAGAAATTCCAGACGCTCGGCGATTTCGGTGAGCGGGCGTCCGGCAATTTTGTGCTGGCGCAGGGTGAGCTTGGCGCGGATTTTATCTACCGCGGCGCGCGCGGCTGTAAGCGGCAGCTCGGTGAAATCGGCGATGGAGAGACCGGCGATTTTCACGGCGAGGCTTTCGGGACGCAAGCGGCGCTCGTTGCACGCGGTGCAGGGAGCAGGCGACATGTACTGCGTAAGCCATTCGCGGTAATTGTCGGATTTCGATTCTTCCAGATTGGATTCCAGATGCGCAAGGAGGCCCGGAAAGTTGAGTTCCTTGGTGTTCTTGCCGTCGGCGGGATTGCCCTGGAGAATCAAGTTCTGCGTTTTGCGCGAAAGTTGTTCGAAGGGCGTATCCAGATCGAATTTGTAGGCCGCAGCGGCCAGACGCATGGTGCGCTGCAGGTACGTCGAGCCCGAACCGGGGCCGAGGCCGCCTTCGAAGAGCGGCTTGGTCCAATCCACAATTACTTTGGAAGGATCGAAATCGTATTTCGAGCCTAGGCCGTGGCATTCCGGGCAAGCGCCGTAGGGCGAATTGAAGCTGAAGGAACGCGGCTCGAGTTGTGGAACGGAAATGCCGCAATCGGGGCAAGCGAGTTTCTCGGAATAGACGTGCTCCTCTCCACCGACGACGACGATGGTAACGAGCCCTCCGGTGAGCTTCAGCGCGGTTTCAACGGATTGCTCGAGGCGTTGCGCGATGCCATTTTTCAGCAGCAGGCGATCCACTACGATTTCGATGGTGTGATTCTTGCGGCGGTCGAGCGGAATGGGCTCGTCGAGATTGACGAGGTCGCCATCCACACGAGCGCGAACGTAGCCTTCCTTGGCGTATTTCTCGAGTTCCTTTTTGTATTCGCCTTTGCGGCCGCGAACTACCGGGGCGAGAACCATGATGCGGTCGTCGGGTTTCAATGCCAGCACCGACTGCACAATTTGTTCGGTGGATTGGCGCGTGATGGGCTTGCCGCAATTGGGGCAGTGCGGTGAGCCAATGGCGCTGTAAACCACGCGCAGGTAATCGTAAATTTCGGTGATGGTGCCGACGGTCGAGCGCGGCGAGCGCGTGGTAGTTTTTTGTTCGATGGCGATGGAAGGCGAAAGACCTTCGACGGAATCGACGTCAGGGCGTTCCATCTGGTCGAGAAATTGACGCGCGTAGGCGGAGAGAGATTCGACGTAGCGGCGCTGACCTTCGGCGTAGAGAGTGTCAAAAGCGAGCGAGGATTTGCCGGAACCGGAAAGCCCTGTAATGACCGTGAGCGTATTGCGGGGTATTTCCAGATGAATATTCTTCAGGTTGTGCTGCCGGGCGCCCCGGATAACGATTTTTTTCAGGCCCATGTTGGGATGGGATGCTCCCTACAGGATGCAACGTCATACACTGGGTAAAATGCGCCCAGTGTAATCTACTAACATAGCAAGCTGGCAACGGTTCGGTCAAGGAGCAGCGCGCGTACGAAAATAAATCGAACTCAATTAGAGATGGCCGTGACGAGGGGGAAATTTTGCCCTGCAGCTTGGATTTTTTACTTGGGGGCGAAAGTCGGAAAGACTTTGTTTTCAATAGGATGAGTTTGGTTCCCGGCGTGCGATGGGTATGGGCGTCAGAGGGAAGGAAAGCCGAGGATCCCTTTAGGGGATTGAGGGCTGGGCCGGCTTCCTTCCCTCGGCCTCTCCCGTCATATTCATATTTTTCATACGGGCCTAAAACGGCGGGGGCGTCTTCATTCTGCAAGTGCTGCTTGCTCACCGCGTTTTCGCTAACCTGCGTAATCCATTCGATATAAAAATGCGTGGGAAGAAAAATTCCAATCCCGTTTACAATCTAGGGACGGCTGGGGCGTGGTCCAATTGGTAGGACACCTCACTGTTAATGAGGACGGTGTTGGTTCGAGTCCAACCGCCCCAGCCAACAAAAGCTGAATTACTGCAAGTACTTAGTGGGTGTTTGGCTAGAAGTCGCTGAATCGGAAACTGGGGCCGGTGTCCAAATAGTGTCCATTCGGTCTCGCTCGCCTTCAATAAATTTCGAGGACAGCTTCGCATAGCGCTGCGTCATCTTCAGGTCTTTATGACCTAGGATCTTCGACAGCGTGTAGAGCTCTCCTCCGCTCATCATGTAGTGACTCGCGAAAGTGTGGCGCAGATCGTGAAACCGGAAATTCTTGATGCCGACATCCGAGAGCGCCTTGTCGAAGCTGCCACTCACATCGTTAAGCGGGACGACGTTGCCGTTCCGGTCGAAGCTGGGAAACACGAGTTCTTCGTTCTTGACCCTGGTTCGATGCTCCGACAACTCGTGCAGCAGAATCGCGTCAATCGGCAGGCGCCGGGACTCGCCATTCTTTGTATCCGTCAGAAGTACTGTTTTTCTCTCCCAGTTGACGTTTTCCCACTTAAGCCCAAGAATCTCCCCTTTCCTCATCCCTGTGTGCAGCGCCATGACGACGGCCGTGTGAAGATACTGCCATGACTTGCGTGCGCACGTCTTCAGCGGGTCCGAGGAATTCTTGGCGATTCTGGTTTGGATCGCCGTTAACACCGACTCGACCTCAACCATTTCCAAGTAGCGTTCCCGCGGTAGCTCCTTGAACGCCTTCATGCCGATGCCGCCGCGCGCCGGATTCACACCGAGAAAATTCTGATCGATCGCCACGTTGAACATGTGCCGCAGGAGCGAGATTTCGCGGTTGACGGTTGCCTTGCTGACGGACTTCAGGCGCGCGATTCGGAATTCGAGAATTCGCGAGCGTTCGATTTTGCAGAGCTTCGACGTCCCGAAAAAATCAGTAAGGTTTTTCATAAGCCAAGTTTCGCGGTCATGGCTCTTTTTGTGGATGCTCACGGTTTTGAGATACGTCTCGGAAAACTCCTTGAAGGTTGGCGACGCGTGAGGATCTGTGTAGGTGCGGTCCCTCTTTGCGAGGTCAATCTTTCCTAGGGCTGTCTTCGCGGCCTCGTGAGTACCGTGTAGCTTCCGCCGGCGCTTGCCTTCCGGAGTGCGGTAGTCAATCCACCAACGTCCGCGCTTATCCTGCATGAGTCCGCGCGTCTTGCGTCGCGCGGAAGGGTGCCGCGGACCTCGCACCGCAACTAGTGTTTCCGTCTCGTTTTGCATCGCTTCACCTCTCCATTTTGGGATTCTCAAAAACCCCGCGCGGCCCCGAAGGGCCGTGGTGCCTAGTTGATCGGTTCCATCAAGAACACCCGGGCGCCGATGAACAACGGATTGTCCTCGCCGCTCTCGACGCCGGCGAGCCGAAGGGCAGTCCAGTTGCGGAAGGAGGTCGCGCCAGCGCCGGCCGAAAGCTGGACTTGCACCTCGGAACGCGGGTGCAGCTTCGTTTGGCGTGGCACTTCGGCAAAGAGCGAAAATCCTTTAGCGCCGTCCTCTCGGTAGAAATTCCAGAACAGCAGGTTTCGGTTCCGGTGCTTGGCGCGTTCTGGTGGCCCGAACGTATCGACAAAAAGACCAAACTGGTCCACCGTGGACGATTTTGACGTTCTCAGCCGAGGCCGCTTGCCCAAGACTCGCGCAAATACGTGTTGCTCCGCCGCTTTCACTGCTGTCGCTGTTCGCATCTCACTTCCTCCAATCCGCCGCTTGAAGCAGCGGAAATCCGCATGCGTTCCATCGCACTACGCTGGGGCTTCTTTTTTCGTCTCCATTCCGCCAGTTTTCGTTTCCCTATTACTCGGCACTCGATGCAACTTTTTAGACCGGGCGCACGCTCCTTTCTCCCACATGTCGTGCAAAGCCACGGGGCGCGGCTACGTCTACGATTCCTCTGGTATCGCGACGAATTTTCATTCGACCGCTTCGCGCAACGCGCGCACTGTTGTTTCGGCAGCCTTTTATTGACTCCGCCACATGTCATGCACGCCCCAGCTGCGATTCGAGCTACGCGCTTTTTGTTCTGCAGGCGATTTTGATTCGCCTTGCACCGGGAGCAGTTCGATCTTGAGAGACGGTCGTTTACCTCTCCACACGTAATGCATCGCCCCTTCGCTTTCAAATCCGAACGACGGCGCCTACCGTACTGATAGTGACTGCCCCGTGAGTCGAGATGAAAACGGGATCTCTTCATGCGGCGCGAATCGGCGAATTTCTTGACCTTCAAAAGCGACGCGTCGGTCCAAAACTGCTTATTCCGAAAACGTGCAACTGGACCGGGAACTAGTCCGTCTTCTACCCACGCATCCAAAGCAGCCACACTGATTCCGGCCAGTCGCGCAACTTCGCCTTCGAGATAGGTCCGCTGATCGGAGGGAATGCCGAGTTTCCTGTTGCGCTTGTCGCGTTTATAACGGATGAAGGCTTCCCGGCATTCTGGACACCTCTGAAACGAGTAGTTCTCGGGCAACTTGCTGCCACATTTGTCGCAGCAACCAGATTTTATCCGACGTGCGCGGAACTCCTTTGCATTGCGACTACTTTTTTGGCGACATTCTTCGCACACAGCCACGCAATCGACGCTTCGCGGCTTGCCGCAGTTGTGGCACGTTCCTCGGGCCTTTGCGTTTTCGTAAGCCCTCTTTCCCTGTAGCCGCATGACCGTTTTTTTGAATTTCGCCACTTCGCGTTTTTCTTCAAGTTCGACGAGCCCCACCCCAGGCGTGCTGACAGATAATTCCTCTCGCCCAATTGCAGATCCGATCTGACTTCCTCGATCGCGAGCGCTGTACCGCGTATCGACGATCTCGTCCTCGTCCTCGTCTTTTTCCAAGGCGTAGGAGAACATTCGAACGTGATGACCGCAGAGTGTTTGGCCCGGCTCAACCGGCCAAGGGCACGGTTTCTCGCTGCACCTTTGCTGTTCCATGATCCCGGAGCTCCGCAACTATGGAAACGCTCAATCGAACAGCCATACAGTTAACACGTACGATATGCAAATGTCAACGAAGCGGAGCCGCTGGTTGCGGAAAAGCTACTGACGGGGGCGAACGAAACCGCAGGGGCAACGTCCGGTTGATGGCGAGAAGATGTGCGACCTATAACGAGTGCAGTTGATTTTATATTTCCGCGGTCTGCCGCCGTTGTGGGGAACCTGCTTTGAGCGCTCGGGTTTTGGGACTTGTGCCCACCGTGCACTGACAAGTTTCGATGCGAATTCCGAACGGGCGGCTTTTGATTTCGTGCCCCAGCGCCCTTTCGCGCGCGCAACGGCCGCGCGTCCGTTTTTGCGAGGTTTCTTTTTTCGTTTCATCTGTGCCCGAATTGTAGACCGTAGTTTGAGAATCTCAAAATAACCGGTCCTGGCACTCAGAGCATCGCGGAGATCGGACTGGTGGTCGTTGCCGTACGAAGACACCGCGGACGCAATCTCGGGCATTATTGTCGATTCTGAAGATATGGTTTGTATGCACTGTCGCAAAACGGATGGACCATTTGGGTGTTGGCGCTTGTGCCCAACCCGCCCTTACTTCTCTCCTGAATATGATCAAAATGGATTGATTTGTAATCGATCCTAGCGCTGCAAAGCTGGCACTCAGACACGTCTTTTAGGGCATTTTCTAAGAAGTGAACGTCCTTGGTACCCTGTGACAATTTTTTCGCCTTCTTACTTAGAACAGGCCGTTCTTTGACCAGAGTCTGATATTTGTCATGGCCTTTGAGCTCGCCCTCAATTTGGATTTCGTTCTTGCCTGCAAAAAATCTCTCCAAGACAAAAAGATAGTAGTCTTTCAAGGGCCGAAACCCTTTCACCATGCTGCCGTGCTTAACGGTCAATTGATTCACAAACATTTTGTGGTTCATCAGAAAGTCTTCGTATTGTTTCCGAACTGAGGTGAATTTAATGAACAAAGTCTGGTCGTCAAGCTCGGAGAGCAACAGCGCGAGGGCCAAGACAGATGTGGGCTGATGCCTGCCATTGGACGCGTAGAAATACACAGCAGGGTGTAAGCCTAAGGAAGAAGGGTCGGTTCCTGTGAATCTATCAACAAGTCTTTTCGTTTTACCGATAGCGCTCCGGGTCGCGTCCTCGTTGGGCTTGTCGTGCGAGATGGCCAGTCTGCTTTGTTTGCTTTTTTTGGACGGATCAACGATGGTGAATTTATTGGCTATGTTGACCATATCGAACACTAACGGGAGCGTTTGTGTGCCATACCCCATGCCCGCGATTGGCAATTCAAGAGAACGCAACGGAGTTTCGAGCGGCGGTTTGTATAACGCAGAATAAATGCTCTTTGCAATCTTCTCTATTTCGACGATACCCTCTGGAGAGAATTTGTCCCAATACTTGTATCCCGCCGCATTTCTGACGATCGCTCTCGCAGCTATCGCGTTTGGCAGGGACCGAGAATTCAGGATGGTGAATTCAGTCGGGTCAATCGGTACCGCTGACTGGTTAATAGTGAGGAAGGCTCTCTCCGCCTTCTGGGAGTCGCTGCCTTTGACCCACAGAAGCGGTATCTTGCTATGCGCCAAGCTGCGAACCCTTGATTCCAGTTTAGGATTTGTCTTTGGGTGCTGAGTCGCCGCCATGTACTCTTTGTAAGAACCTATCGATGCATTGACCATTGCGCGAGTCGTATCCGCTATTTTCTTTTGCTCCTCGGGAATATTGTTCGCGTAGAAGCGGACAGACTCTTCGCCGTCGCCGTAGTCATCGTAGAGCCAGGCCATAACGGCACTCAATCTGTGCGCTCCGTCAATAACGAAAGTCAATCGGGAGGGCGATTGCCAGCAAATGACGGAGGGTATCAGCTCGTCGTCAACAAAAGTTTCCAAGAATCTACAAATTGCTTCCGGGCTCCACGCGGCCGTCTCGCGCTGAAAATCGGGTTTGCGAAGAGTAGATTGAAATAATTCAGCTTTAAGGAGATCAGTGCGACTAATTTCACTTTTGCCCGTTCCGCCAGCATCAGCGCCCTGATCCGTCGCGAGAAAATCTTCTCGCGGGATCAGAGCGTCCAGATTTACGATTACCGACTTTGCCATCGGGCAACCTCCCAAATCGCCGGCTTCATAATACTCGGATTGGTCGGTAACTACACTCGCAAGGGACATATTGGTTGTATCCTTTCGCTGAGTCGCGATATTGTTCGTCGAGTACAGCCCATACATATCGTGGTAGCAGGCAGAGACCTTCGGTGATGAGCGGTTCTGGTTTTAGGTGAGTGATCTCGAATCGTTTTTCAACAAGCTCCGCCGCGGTGTTCATGGAGCAGCTTGACGAAGCAAGTCGTGAATGGCCGCGCCGCCATCCACAGAGTTAGTATTTCTTTATGGCCATTCCAATTACCTCTCAGCAAGTCACAGAACTGATCGAAGGCCTTGAACGGTACTTAACCGACCTTCAAATGATTCCGGCGACGGGGCTATATCGGAACAGGGTGGTCCTGGCACTGCTGTCAAAAGCGCTGACCGTCGGGAGGGCCGTATGCGTCCTGGTCGATGCCGGCTTCACGGCCGAAGCCTTCGGATTGTCGCGGACAATCGTAGAGATTTGTTTAACGGTGCGATTCATAGGCAACATGAACACGGAATCTCGCGCGGCGAGCTACGTAGAATATGTAGCTAAGTTAAACGAAACGTTGATGCAGATTCACGCGAAATATTATCCAACGCAGAAGATCAAAATGCCGCACCACGACGAAATGATGCGGATCGCAGGGAAATTTCCTAGCAAGCATCATTGGACAGGGATACGAGGACAAGCGAGATTCATGGCCGTGGAAAGTGACACGACGGAAGTCGATGAATATGGGAAGCCGCTCAACAGCGAGTACGACTATGACGTCGTATACTTCGAGACGAGTCAGTTGGTGCACGCGACCATCCCCGCTTTAGAGGGGCATCTATCCGAACACCGAGAGGTCTTTCGCGTATGGTCTCGGAAGGACTCGGATGAAAAGTACCGAGGGAAAGCGTTATTCAACGTCCTCTTATTCTTGTCCAAGGCGTTCATATATGGGTGCCGTGTGATGCACGAAGACCAGCCAACGGTACTTGAGGACTCAAGAAAGCTAATGAGAGCATGTGCTGATGCGGCAGATCCGGAGGGTGCACTCCGCGAGGCAATCGACTCCGACGAGGGAGTGACCCGAGGTGATGTAGGCGACCCTCCATCGAATTCATAAGTTGGATGGATTCCCGAGGGTGTTTCGCTAATTGCGCGCGATCTAAGCCGGGTCTGGCGCGCCCGTGCATGTTACGGAACCGCGATCATTCGTGGTGGCAGTTCCGACCGGTACGCAGAAACATCACTTCCATTCAGGCCACGCGCTTATAGTGCGTCCGATGGCGAAGCCAGAACCGAAACCGTGCAAAAAGTTTTCACGGATGCCCTCGAGCGCGAAGTTCTTCGCGCATTTGCCGAACTGTCCCGCCTATCAGGCTGTGATCGCGTATCTTCAACGAGATTCGGAACTTCGAGTATACGCATACAAGAGCCGCAACTGATTCGTCGCCGCCCAACCGGGGTTCCGAAATCCTCCTCCTTGGAGTGCGACCTTTAGGTCAGCGATTCTGCGAGAAGCCGAGCCGGGCTGTGCGGGGTTCCGAAATCAGAAGTTTATTGGGATGTATATGAGTTCCGTGGTACCGTGCCGGCGTCTGCAGCCAAATGCCGGTCTTCGGTTCCGCTCTGCATCGCTAGGGTCGACAAACTATGCGACACCCAATACAGGGACGATCAGTGGTGATTACCACTTTGGTGTTCGTGTGGATTCCCATCGCGGTTTGGGGACAGAGCGAATGGACCTGGAAAGATGCAGCTGGAAAAAGGAGAACGCGAGCCGATCTGGACAAGATTCTGAACGAACATGACTGGTCCGGACCAAATGGTTCTCACGGCGGCCGCGTGGACCTGCACCGCGGGAAGTTGAGCCATGCGGACCTGGCTGGCGCGGACTTGACCGAAGCGAACCTCAGTGGCGCGGACCTGACCTACGCGGACCTGCAGGGGACATACCTAGCCGCCGCGAATCTGAGCGAAGCAAACCTCAGCGACGCGAACATGTATCGCGCAAAACTTAACGGGGCGGACCTAAGTAGTTCGCATTTGGAAAGCACGGACCTGCGCGATGCAAAACTAGTCGGCGCGGACCTCCGCGCAGCAAGACTTTACGGTACGGACTTGAGAGGAACGCTCCTGCGCGATGCAAAACTGACCGGCGCGGACTTGACGTCCGCTAACCTGGGCGCGGCGGATCTTGTGGGCGCGGACCTGAAGGATGCTTTTTTCGGTGGTGCAGATCTGCAATACGCGCTTTTTGAACCTAGGTCTTTGCCCGAAATCAGAGGCATCGCGGGGGCGCACAACCTAGAATTCTTGACCTATGAGGAGAACCCTGATGCATTGGTTCAACTTCGGAAAGCGTTCCAGGAGAATGGGTTTCGAGAGCAAGAAAGAGAGATCACTTACGCGCTGAATCGCGAGCGCGCGGCGCTCGATGGGCCCGTCGAGCAGTGGTTCAACAGAGTGGCCTTTGACCTACCCTGCCAATATGGAATGAATCCCGGGCGAGCCCTGCGGATTTGGCTTGTGTTATTGCTCCTCTGCTGGCTCGCTTACGCCGTGCTGATTCACCTTCCCGGCGAATCGGGGATTTACCGAATCGAAAAACGGGTCGACCACTCAGACGGCGACCAAACCGAAGAGCAAATCCGGCCCGGACCGATTTCCGCTGGGCCTTGGTGGAAATACCCGCCACGGGCGGTCTATCGAGAACTGCGTGTTCTGTTCTGGGCGGGATTTTTCAGCCTGATGAGCGCTTTCAATATTGCCTTTCGCGATATCAATTTCGGGCGCTGGCTGCGGCTTCTGCCGCGCACCGAATACGACCTCAAAGCGAAAGGCTGGGCCCGCACGGTCGCCGGATTTCAATCGCTTGTCAGCGTGTACTTGATCGCGCTCTGGGTGCTCACATATTTTGGCAGTCCATTTCAATGAACTGCGGACTGTCAGCGCCACTGTCTGCAGCAAGCCGCTCGAACTCTTCAGCCTCGCGGCGCCTAAACTGAAGCACGCGTTCAATGCCTAGGGCGTCCTCGGGATTCCGTTCACTCTTCAGATTTTGCGACCTCAAAATCATCGATCGCTCCAGGCGGTCGTCCGCCGGGCGCTTCGTTCGGCCGCGCGCGTCCGATTCACTCGCAGATCAGGAGGGGAATTCCATTCGATTTGGGATGCTATTACTTTGTGATTCTCAAAATGCGTGATGCTCCGCGGAACAATCACGAGGAACCGTGAACGTCTCCTCCAACCCGACCGGCGCGGATGTGTTCGCGGATGGCGATTTCGTCGGAAACTCTCCTGCCGTCCTCAAACTTGAACCGGGAAAACACACCGTTGCTGTAAGGTCTCCTGGCTATACGGATTGGTCGAAGGACATCACCGTGCAGAGCGGGTCGGAAGTTCAGCTAACTGCGAATCTGGAAAAGCGCTCACCGTAGCTTTTCATGACGTTCGATATGCGGGAGCGATAATCGCTCGGCCACAGCGGCACCGAAACGAAGAAGATTACACGCTCCTAACTTTCGATTTGCCAGCCGCTCGACGCACCGTACGAACAAATTCTGCGCGTGCTGCATCCGCATCTGAATTTGGGCGACCAGCTACTAACGCCGAATCCACGACGAAGCCCACATCCGCGGTGGGTTGCGTGATTCCAGTCAACGACCAGACTCGGCACGCTGCCACGCCGTCAAGGGGCGGGCGCTGGCTGAGCAGGCTTCGGCATCGATTTGGAATATTCTATTTGTGCCTTAGCCGCAAGCTCCGCGGATACCGCGAGTGCCAGCGCCTTTTCCTCTGATGTTCTATCCATGCAGGGTAGATTGCGGATAAGCACATGAAGCGGGTCGGAAGTATCGAAGCGGACTTCTAAACCGCGTCCTAATCGATGGATTTCGCCCACCGTAATGCGAATGACGCCGTGATTTTTTTGAAGGTACCGGACGCTTTCGTCCACAGAGAGCGCAAGGGACAAACCATCCTTGTGGTTCTTGCCATCCTTCTGAAAAGCGATTTCTTGGACGGCGTCTTTGGCGGGCGTTAGGAAGTTCGACCGACTGCAAGCGCGATAGAGGACCGTAGCGTCGGGCACGAGATCGCCGATGCCAACCGATTGCTCGTCGCACATTCAGCGGCTAGACCTGCAGCCAGGCGAGACGATCCTTCAAGAGGGTGTGATCCGCGTTTGGTTCTAGGCGCGCTTCCACCACGCGTCCGTTCGACATCTGCTCGTAATAGATCGAATAGGAATTCTTCTCCTGACCAAACATCGCTTTCACGCGCTTATCCCGGCCGGCCCTCCAGATCAAGCTTAACTCTCCCGAGTACGGTTCGATCTCGACGCGATCGACGTCCTGCGCTTGTAGCTGCGCGAGGGCTTCCGCCGCCGCGATGATCGCGGTACGACTCGGCCTTTGTTCGTCGGCGGACTCGTACAGGTCCGTGTCGGAGATCGCGTCGAGCAACTTGTTCAGCAATCGGAACTGCGGAAGCGCAAGCGAAGTTGCCGAAGTCGTGAGGTCCAATGATCTTGCGGGCGCACTCACTTCTTAACCTCGCTTTCCCCCGGAACCTGCGAATCCAAGCGCATTTGGTCGGCAACCTTAATTCGCTCCGTGAGCCATGCCACGAGCGCCTTGGCGACGTTCACATCCATCACGACACCAACCTCCACCTCGCGCAAGATGCCCTCCGTGCCCCGCCGATGTTCGATGATCTCCGGCCCCAGTTGTCCGTTCTCGACGGCTTGAACCGTGACATCCGGCAGCGGCGGCCGCTCGCTGTAAAGGCTCACGAACATCTCGCCCTTGGGAGTGAATCCACCGATCGCGCCGTCGGCGTGGATGACGCGAAAATAGTTGCTCTTAATGTAGTTGAGCGTAACGGACGAAGGGAGCTGGCCCTCGCTCTTATTCGACACCTGATCCCTCCCCGGGCTGGGAACCGTGAACGTTTATACCCCTGAACTCAACGTAGCACAATCGCAGCCTCGCGTACGTCCGTGTGCCCTGAGGGTATCCAGTACGGGCGTACTATCTATTAGACGCACAGCCCCACAGTTTCGTCGCATTGCGCCTTGCGGTGCCGGGGGCGCCGAAAAATACTCGCCGCGGCCCGGCCGAAACGCAGGAGATCCACATCGCTCATCTCGCGCAGGCGGGCTCGCACGTCGTCGAGTTGATACGGCTGGAACCCTACGGAGCCCATGGGCAGTCAACTATGGCGCTACGATTGGACAATCGCATCCGTGTGAGATCCAAGTGGCACCACTTGAGTCGAGCCGAAGAATTGCGATGGGTGGACCCACGGACGAAGGTTCGTCTTCAATCTCTAGCTCCACGAGTTTGCGTGCCAGAACCAAAGGATCTATGCTCTCTCTACCGTGAGTAGCGAAGTAGGCTTTGATCGCGTTCTGTTTGCCCATATATTCGATCCGGTTTCCATCAGGGCACTCCATCCCGGGACAGTCAGCGCGAGACGATTCTACTCTCGGCGACAGACCATCGGAGTATTCAAAACCACGGATCGCAAAAAGAGGCACTCCGTTTTCCATCTGGGCGAACGCCACACTAAGTTGGGGGCCGGGATCCCTTATTGCGTATTTGAATGAATCGGGATCCTCGGCTTGGAGCCGTTTCATTTCGACCAGGAAGCTATCAGAGATTCCTCGCTGGGCGTTGACGACTCGTCCGTCAAAACTTGATGCTGATTTGACGCCGTCAGCGACCAAGTCCTTTACGTAAAAACCGCGGGTCACGTCGCGCTCAATTCCACCGATCGCAAAATAAAAGTCGCCGCTACGATAAATTTTACAGACGGCGGGAGGCCCCGGTGTGCCCCGCCAGGTAGCCTTGCTATCCGCCGCTATCAAAATGAAATTGGCCGAGCGGACGACGACGATCGTGGTCGCGAACGCCGACAGGGGACACAGGAGGATACCGTGCAGGATCCATCTTCCTTGCTTGTTGATAGAAAAGTTCATGGCTTTCGCGGGATCTCGCAACCCGAGTCAGACTCTACCCAGTCCGGACTCATTTGTTTGCACGAATATCGGCCGTCCGGAAGGTCCATGGGCATGCCCCCAACGTCACGCAAACTCCAAGTCCGACCGGTCTTGCGGTCAACCAAGAAGCCCCGCACTTCGCTTGAACCCGTCGAGTCCTGACTTCCGCCAGAGCTAGCGCCAACCGCGACAACCTCATACCGCTGCCCCTCCGAAATCCAACGCGCCGCCAAAAGCAAAGTGCCGCACAATACCACTGTAATCGCAATCTCACGCATCTTCACGGCGCCCCCTTATTATTTATCGTCCGGAGTGTCGTGAACTGGAATCCGTCCGGTTCCGTGGCACAAGTCACAAGCTGAACCGTCCCGCCGAGTTCCGTCTCCGTGACACTTCGGGCATTCCGTTTCGTGTATAACAGCCATGTTTTTCCTCCCGCGAATGTTCCCGATCAACGCGAAGGTTCGCGCGTTGAACTATTCGCTACAATTCACGTCAACGTCGTAGCCACCGATAGTTGCTTTTTCTCCACCCCACGCGTTCGCTTTCAACGTGCCTGTGCAATGTGTACTGCTCGAGGCTCTGACCGTTGTTGAACGAAATAGAGGAGCAAGAGCGTTGACCCACAATCCGAGGGCGATGAGTATTAACAACAACTTCGCTGATCTGTCAGTTCTCATTTTTTTACCCCTTCTCGTTTTTGACCCCAGGGTTCGTCTGGTGTAGCCCGGCGCAGCATTCCAATCAAACTGACTGATGGTACCCGATCTTCGACACATCGAACGACGGCCAGCTCGGAGGTTTTTTGCCTCGTCGAATTTTTGTGATGTAGTAGGTGCAATCCGAAGAATAAAGCCGTTGGTCAAAATCGGTGTATGTTGCTCCTAGTCGAGCCGCGACCTTCAAGTTCTCAAGGCGAAGCGAGCCGTCCTTCGATAGGGAGGGCAACTTTACTGGTTTTAGCCATCTCCCCTCGAAGTCGGCCTCAGCGAGGACTACGTTCAGGGCCGGGCCGTTCCCAAGATTCTTCACGATCCAAACGTCTTCTATGCGCTCAAAAACTAGGACGGGTCGTTTAGAATTCACGAACGCCTTCAGACTAATTACGAACGCTCCGAGCGATACAAGCAATGAGAAAGCTGCAAATACCATGGGCCATCCGAAGGCGTGTGCGGTCGGATGCCCATACGCATGTGCTATACCGAAGCCCATGGCCCCTCCGAAGTGTATGGGCCGCGCCGCGCTAGTGAGCGGTAACCGGCGCCCTCAGCGCAAAACTCGCCAAGGCGACGGTCCAAGGCAAGACCGCCCAAGCCATAAAAATAAAAGCGGTTTTCACAAACGAGAATTTCATCTTGAGAATCTCAGAATTTCGCCATACTTGCCCGAGAAGGTCCTTCACGTACTCGCCGTCTCGCTGGTCGATGAATTGGTCGATGAACTTTGCTTCGGTTCTCTTCGCGATTTCTGAGAAATATACGAGCGAGGATTGACCACCCGAAAGCGCGGGAAACGCGCCGCGGTACAAGTAAACGAGGCTCAGGCCGAGCAAAACAAACGCCAAAGCGGGAGACGCGACCTCCCAGCTCCGTAATGAGCCCACGGACGGGATATGTGTAGCGAGGTAGCCGAGCATCCCAGTATCGACCGCGAGAACTACCGAGGACTTCGCATCAACGCGCGAAAAGAAACTCAAGACGAGTTTCAATTGCTCTTGGCAGGCAGAAGTTAGTTGTTCCGACTCCATTTCTCAATCCTCCCCGATCGCGGCGGGAAGATTACCTCTCAGTTTGTACCTCGTCAAGCAATGGATCCGTCAACTGGTGGTAGAATCCGGCGCGTCGGTCCGTAGGTAAACAATGGCTCTCAAAGACGATTTAAGCTCAGCGGTTGCGAAAATTCTTCAGGATCTGTGGTCAACTGAACCCGGCCGGGTGGTACCGGAACCAGAGGATTTGGGACTTGGAAACGACGCGACGACGCTGGACGCGGCAGTTTTGTACGCCGACTTGTCGGGGTCTACTAACATGGTGGACACGGTCCCCACTTATCAAGCCGCAGAATTTTACAAGTGCTACATGGAGTGCGCCGCTCGGATCATTAAGAATGCCGGCGGATCAGTCACTGCGTATGACGGTGACCGCATCATGGGTATCTTTATTGGGGACCAAAAGAACAGCACTGCGGCCAGAACCGCTCTTGAAATTAATTGGGCCCGCTTTTATGTCATCAACCCAGCTATCAGGAGGCGGTACGGACCTGGCGCATATCAGCTCAATCACGTCGTAGGCATTGATTCAAGTAACCTTTTTGCGTGCCGGATCGGGGTCCGAAATGACAACGATCTCGTCTGGGTCGGTCGTGCGGCGAATTACGCAGCGAAGCTCAGCGCGATATCCGAGGACAACACGACATTCATAACGGCCGAGGTATTTGACAGGATGCTCGACACCTCGAAATATGGCGGCGATCCGTACCGACTGATGTGGAAACAGCGGCAGTGGACCCAAATGGCCCACCAACGAATTTATAGCTCGACTTGGACGTGGTCGCTGTAATTTCACCTGGCGGTCCAAGACCTCTTCGGTGTGTCAGTTTTTCTTTCTGATTGGCGGACCGCCGCGAGAATTACGCGCTGCGCGCCATTCGAACGGATTCGCGTGGAACGCTTGAATTGGTGCCGCGGCCAGGCTGGATACCGTGTGCTCTTCGGATTTTGCGATTCTCAACACTAGAAACGTCTAGCGCTCACAACTTACATTTCCCTGTCGCTTTCGATAAGATGTACAAGAACTTCGGAGTAAGGAACTGGGGCGTGGTTAGACCCACGAAATTTGTATGGGAGTGTGACGCGATGGCCGACGACGATAAGCAAACTGACGCTTCTCAGCAGGTTCAATCGGGCGCTCAGAAAGAGACGGCGGATACTAGCGCTACCGTCACCGCCGAAAACTTTCAACTCACGGAGAGCACTCTCAAGAAAAGCCTCGACACTAGCAAGTTCGAAAAAAGGTGAACATCTGCTTCCCTAGAGCCCATAACAGGCTCGCGAAAAGCAAGCCGACGGAGCCTGCAATAAGCCACGAGGCCCGCTCGAGATCCTGGCCGATGCGCGCGGTGAGCTTGAAATTGGCATCAACGCATCGCGCCAACGATTCTACAAATTTGCCCTGAAATCTTGTCAGCTTTTCTTCTTCCGGCAAATCCCTAATTTCTGATAGTCCGATGAAGGTGTTCGCTTGGGTGCGCAGTTCCGGGAGTATTGCTGGATACTTGTAGTCCTCCAAGAACGCGCAGCGAATCAACAGCACGATGCCAGCAAGGGCCAGAAGCAGTGCAATCGCAAGCCCCCAGTGTGGCAAGCTGAATCCGAAGGTCCCGTTCGCACCTGCGATTGCAGACTCGGCTGTAAATACGAACGCGGCGAAGACCATAAAAAGGCCGATTTTTGTTCGTAACTGCGAAGCGGTGGCGTGAATCGATGCGTCTTGACGTAACCCCTCTTGAAGTAAGAATTCCGTAACTTTCGCGGCCATTTTTCTCCTTTTTACTTTGGCGAGCAGCAAGTTTCATCTCAACGGTACTCTCAGAGCGCTTCTGATTTCTCCGACTCTCCTATGGACAGAACTGGAACTTCGACGATTAGATGGCATTCGCGTTTCTTCAGCAGCGACTCAGCATTGCGGCGTCGCTGGATTCTTGCACAGCACGTGCGACAAGTGAACAGCGTCTCGGGGGTCGAACCGATTGGAGCGGGTATCTGTGCAGCACCGCACGAGCAAACCAGAAACGCGGGTGTTGGCAAAGCGAGCCTCCAAGAGCGTTTTTCGACCGGACTGGATGCCACAGCGCTATTTCCCTCGTCTAAAACCGCCTGTCCTGTGATTTTACGGGTGGGATTAGGCTGCAGTGGCTTGGCGGCGCTCGCTTGCCCGCAAACGGGCGCTTTCCCCAAAGGCTGCGCGGCGGGTGATTTCCTCGGCTGTCGGCGCGTTTGCCGCGGCGATGCACAGGGCTCGCTTCAGATTGTCTTTGCATCTCCGGTAGAGACGAACCGCTTCCATTCGTTTCATTCGGCCAGCCTGCATCAGCTGTGAGAACGCGCCTTCCTCTGCTGGTGTCCAGGTTCGCATTTTTCTCTCCGTTGAATTTTTGCCGGTGCTGTTTCCAAACTTCCCGGGTATGGGATTTATGTCGCGAGAAAAACAAACGCGCCGGACGGGAGGTGGCCGTCCGACGCGCGTGCGAGTCGCCGTTGTTTCTCCGGGGATGCGAGCCCCGGGGACGGACACGACGCGCTCACGCATAGGAGGTAGCGATTTCCAGGACGCTTGTCATCGCCCCTTTCAGGTCGCCGGCCGCCTTTTGTCCGTTCACCTGAAACTCAAACTTTGCCCTTCAAAGAAAAACGGGCCGAAGCGACGCGGATCGCACGGCCCGCTCTGTGTGCGCGGCAGTTGTGGAAGGGTCTTCGGCCCTTTTCGGCACCACCACGCACTTGCTGCCATGCCGAAACTTGTTGAAGTTTGCGATTCTCAATCTACGGTGGAAACGCCGCGCGCCGCACGTTGCTTGCAAATCCCGAAGATGAGTTAGCCACCTGCTTAGAAACCATCTGCGCGATGGATGTGATGTGCGGTGCGAGCGTTGAAGCAATTTGGTTTGCGTCAATCAGACCCGGAAGCGCAAGAGTCACATTCACATTCGGCGATGATGTCGCGTGTGATCCAACCGGCCCTTGTCCGACATACGGATTCGTAGAAGGGTTTCCAAGGAAAGGCGCGTTCGGGTTCAAGCCGCTGTTCTGCAACTGGTAGAGTTGCTGCCAGGTCAAATCCCCGGTCAACGCGCTGGCCGCGAATGATGTATTGGCTGGAAGCGCGTACTGAGAAAAAGAACTTCCATTCTGCTGGAAGCCAGTCCTGAGCGTGTTTGCGATTGAACCATTCGATGCAAATGAAAAGTTTTCCGACAGCGGCGCGTGATACTGGTTGTGCGCCATCGCGTAGGTGACGCTCTGTTGGAAGCCTTGGGGACCGCCGCCGAAGATGCTCGAAATTCCACCAGCAATAAGACCGATTGCCCCGCCGATCGCCGCGCCTATCGGACCGCCGACGATAAGACCTGCCAGCGCGCCGCCAGCGCCCGCCTCAAGCGTGCCGCCTAGCTTACCGGCAGTCGTACGCGCCTGTCCCGCGTTGATGATTCCAGATGCAGCTATTCCAAGCCCCGGAGCGGCTTGACCGAATGTACTGAGAGCACTTGAAAGGCCAGAAGGAAGCCCGCTGATGCCAGAAAGCAACGTTGAGGCTTTTCCAGCGAGCGCCGCGGCACCAATCGCCATCGTGGATTCATTTCCTGTGGCAAGACCGAGACCGAGCGCCGCAGCGCCCGCAGCGAACGGACTCGCCGCGCTTAGAATCCTGCCGAGCGTCGATACGGACGCGGTTGATCCGCCCGCGCCGCCGGCAGACGGACTCCCCGACCCTCCGAACGGATTGAGATTCCCAAAAAAGTTGCCGAAGCCGCCGAGCAGGCTATTTGCTCCGAAGAAGTTCCCGAGACCGCCGCCCGGTCCACCTCCGGTCTGCGCGACACCAAGGGTTGTGAGATAAACCACTTGGGCCGCGACATTCATGGTTCCAACTTGTCCCGGCCCGCCACCGATACCACCGCCCGCGCCACCACCTATCGCTCCCGGCCACCAGCCCGGAGTTCCGCCAGGCCCGATCACGCCACCAATCTTTCCGGTTATCGTTCCCCAGATTCCACCCGAAGTGCCGCCTGCAGACTTCTTCCCGCTGAACAGGTCTGACAATGCTTGAAGCTGCGACCCGATCAACTGTTCGAAGATTTTCTTCACCGGACCGAGCGCGATGTTCTCTACGTCCTTCAGCAGTGTTTGCGCGAAGTCTCGAGTCTTCCCGGAAATCAGGCTTTCGAACAAGCCGCCCGCTTCGTCCTCATACTTTTTGTCCGCATCCGCGAGAGTCTTATTTCGGTCCATCGCCAGTTTCTTGACCGCATCGGAATACTCTTGCTGTGAGATGAGTTGTTTTTTCAGGGCTTCATTCAGCGAGTCGAGCTCGTCCTGATAGTGCTCCGCGTCAATCGAAGCCTGCGACCGAAACAAGTCTTCGTGTTCCTTGTTGATCTGTGCGAGAAGGTCGGCTGCGTTAAGCGGTGGCTTTCCGGCGGGACTTACGATACCTGCCAAATAATTCGTGGTGCTTGGACCGGAGCCGATTCCAATGTCCGGAGCACCGCCCCGACCGGGATTCAGGAGACTATTCATCAGAGCTTCCGCGCTACGCGCATCTCTGACGGATGAAAGATTTCCGCGTGAAGGGTTCAGTCCGAATTCTTCATAGAGCTTTAGCCTTTTCTCAAGATTTTCCGTGCGTTTCTTCTCCAAGTCGATAAGCGCCTGTGTCTGATTGATTTCCTTCAGAGTCGCGGCCGCTTTTTCTGTTTGGCTCGTTTTTTCCTCTTCTGCGAACTGCTTCCGCAATTCGATCAGCTTGTATTGCTGCTCGCCACCGGCAGCGATCACCTGCTGCGCGCGGAGCGATGGTCCGGCCAGGCCGTTGTAGTAGGAATTTAGACTGTCTGCCAAAGCTCCCGCAGACGCGGCGGTTGGCGTGAGTCTCGACAGTTCGCCTCCCACATCAATGCTGGTGCGGCCTATCCGGTCCCTTGCGGCATCGGCGTTCGCTTCGGCGGGATTCGTGAACGATTTGTACACAAATCTGACAATGTGAACGCCCTTGAAAAATCCCGTCGCCAGAAACTCTTCGATTTGTTTTTTCGCGGAATCCGTTTGAAGTTCAAACTTCCTCAGAGACTCTTCGCCTTTGTCGAGTGTCTGAGTCATTCCTGTACCGATAACGAGGCCGGACTTGTCGATTGTGTTGAGAAGTTGCCCGAAATTCACATCGTTGCGGAGAACGAGCGCAGCGAGTTCTCTGTTGCGTCCACCGAGCGCGTCCATCGCGACAGCCGTGCGTGTCGCCTGGTCTGGAATCGCGCGCAAAGCTTGTGCGAAGTCGGAAAGGATCTGCCCGGCAGGACGAAGATGATTGCTTGAATCGGTGACTTCGACGCCGTATTGGTGAAGGACGCTGACAAATTTGCCTGTTTCTTCGCGGCCTTCTTTTCCCTTGATGATGAAATCGCCGAGCTGGGCTTGCAGGCGCGAGAGTCCGGTCGTTACAGTTCCGGCGTCGAGGCCCAACAATTTCGCGGCCTCGTTGTATTTTTGGACCTCTCGCGTCGTAAGACCGGTAATGGCCGCCGTGTTTTTCAGCGCTTCGTTCTGGTCGATCAAATCCTTGGCTGAGGCCGTGGCAGCAATTCCGACCGCCGCGACTGCCGCAGCAAGGGCGCCGGCCGCTATCGTGCTTCCGGGAATCGACGAAAAAATAGATGACAGCCCGCCGCCGAGTCCGCCGCCTGCCTGTGCCCCGTAATACTGCACGTCGCGTCCGGTCCGAAATGCCGCGCCAGCCGCGCCACCGAGATAGCGGTTTACAAGTGAATCAAGGACGCGACCGATACCTAGTATCGCTTGCTGTGAAGCCTGCCCCAGAGCTGCATTCGTACCGGCAGTTACACCAACCGTCCCGGTTTTTATAGCATTGGCCTGGCGCTCACGCTCCAAGGTCATCGCTTTAAGAATCGAAAGCTCTTTCGTGGAGATTTCGTTGAGCTTGTTATAGCCGGAAAGCTGCCGGTCAAGGATTGCCAGGAGCTGGGTTCTCTGTGCGAGGACTTCCTTGTCGCCCGAGATGCCTTGCGCAACGCTCGCGCGGATTTGCGCAGCCATCCGCTTCCAATCGTCGGCGATTTGATTGGAAACAGTCTGTGCCTGCTGACGAATCTGCTGGAACGCGGGTTGTACAGCGCCGGCAAGTTCCGGCTGAGAAATTCTGAATGAAATGATGGGTCCCGGGATGCTTCCCATTATTTTTCTCCGTTAAACTTCTTGATGTACGCGACGAGTCGGTCGTTCGCGGCGATGTCCTCGCGATCCAGCGCTTCGAGTTCCGCCTTGACCTCTATCGCCGAAACGCGAAGAGCTTCCAGGGCGGTTATATTTCCGTCCGACACCGCGAGCGCCGCAACTATCCACTCGCGGCGTCTTCGGGCATCGGCACGTCTTGAATCGCGTTCGCGACCCTCGCGGGTGTGACGCTCAACCGTTTTCGTCAGCTGACGCCGGCGGAGGTTCGTGAAGAAACTTTTCATCGGAGCACGTCGCGCGAGGCGATTTCTGTCACCTGTCGGGCCGCCTCGAAATTCTCGGTGCGCAATCCTGGTAGCGCGTCGAGCACGGCCTGCGGCGTAATTCGCTGAACGAATCTTGGGAGCAGCGGCTTAATCTCTGGCAAGCCGGCATCGCGTAACGAGGAGCGCGAGTCGCCGATCAATCTGTTCTCCGTTTCCGAGAGAAGCGAGATTTTCCTCAGCACTGAACTCAAGTCGTCGAGCGGCACTTTGAACAGTGTCGAGGCCAGCTTGGTGGCTTCCGCGACTAGTCGACACTGTTCGTCGCGCACCGATTTGTATGCCGGGTGCTCGGCGATCTGCTTTACGATCAGTCCGAGCGCGTGTTTCTTTTTGTTGAGTTCGCCCGTAAGCCGGTCACTTTCGACGGTAAGTTCGTGAATGGATTGATTGATCTGCTGCGTTAGCACGTCATTGTTCGAGCGCAGCAGACTCATTCCTTGTGGAACGCCCTGTTTGGATAACGCGTCTAGTCTTGTGACTTCTTCGGAAAGGCGCAATGCGTTGACTCGCACCAACCGAGAAGCTTCGTTCACGGCCGCGTCCGCTTCGGCAAGTTCTGAGGCGATGGTTTTTTTCTGGCGTTCCTGCGTTTCCAGAGAGGCCAGTTCCGCTTTCAGTTGTTCCTTTCGCAGTTCCGCTACTGTTGTCACGTTTTTCTCCTTTTGCTGTGCTGAATATGTGAATCTCACAATCTAGTTGCCAGTCCCGCCGGTCACTTCAATTAGCGCGGCGAAGTCGCGCCAACTCTTGTCCCGTCATTTCCACCTCCGTTACATCGCGCGCGTTCGTGACCGTCACCGAATTCGCGTATCAGCGATTTCACTAGATAGACCCCGTCGAGAAATTCGCGCACGGAAACGGTCGCATTCGAACACCAATCCTCGATATCCTCCGTAAACGCTTCACGTGGCGAGATCACGATCGCATAGCGTTTGTTTTCGCTGGTGGGCTCGACACCTACGCATTCGCTACCGCGCGCAACGAAAAATCCCGCAGCATACAAATCAGAAGTGAGCCAGTTTCCGTCGCTGCGTTGGATCGGTTTTCGATAGATTTTGTATGTCCTAATCATTTGTCACCCGCACGCGACATGCCTCGATAACTTCAGAATGATCAAACAAAAACGCGATCGCCTTTTTCAAAGCTAGTTACCCGTTCCGCCCGTCGCCTCGACCACGTAATCAACTTCGATGGAGGTCGGACCGGCCGCGCTAGTCGTGTACTCGAGCGCCGCATTGTCCGAAAGTTCCCACCGGGCGGTTCCTGACTCCGTGTGTTGGTTGGCTGCGAAAACCCACTGTTTCGTGTTCGTGGCATTCACTGAATCGATCAGCGAAACATTCGTTGCTGTGCCACCAACGGAAACGACGTAGCCAAGCACGGTTATCCGTTTTCCTGCGCCAGGCGCAGCAACCAGCTGAACGCCCGTCCCTGCGGCGACCTGAAGCGCGCTTGCGTGAAGTTGCATGACTTCTCCTTACGCGCGGATATGCACGCGATGGGTCGAGTTAAGTGTTTTGAGGGATTCGAGGACTACCGAATACAGGAGAACCATCGTGCGACTTTGAGTTTCAACTCCTCGTCGGTCTCACGAGCGAGTTCTTTCGCAAGGCCCTGAAAATCAGCGAATTTCGACCGCTCGAAAGCGTGGAGGATCTTGCCTTTGAATTCCCCGCGTTCGTCGTCGAACGGGCAGGCGTCGGCCAGATGAAGGTGCAGCGAGTCATCCATCGGCACACCGTTCTTTTCGTCGAGTTCATCCGCGGCGCCGTGTAGTTGGCTGAACAGCTTCGCCCTGACCGAACTGCTGCGATCGACGATAGGCGCTGCGAACATTTTTCGAAGATGTCCGGCTATCGCGCGATGTGCAGTCGCGCAGTCGGAACACACCCGCTTTCCGTGACAGCCGAGCCCCTCCGGCATAGCGCAGCCGCAGCGCGCGAGCGAGTGATCGTCTGCACAGAAGAAACACCAGGTTCCTGCTTTGCGAATGCGCGATTCTCGCAACTGGATGTCGCCGGAGAGCGCCAACAGCAAGGTCTCGGCGTTCTTAACATCTCGTGCTTTGTCGTTCATCGTTTCGCACTCCTCTAAAAATGGCGTTTTGGCGTCCGGAAGAATCGGTCGTCTTTCCAACTCGGCGCGGTGTCGCTAACTGTGGCCCCGTCCACAATTAAGAAGCCGGCACTCGAATTGGAGTCCTTCATTTCGAACGCCAGCAACGCCGTCACGATTGCGTAGTCGTCGTGCTGCCCGCGCGGTGCGGCGATAGAGTAATTGCCGCCCGAAGTGCGCCTGGATTCGAGCATCCTCAGCTCGCGAAGGCATTCCGGGTGATCTAGCAGTCCAACGCGCCCTTGGGCGAGTGCCAGTTTCAGATTGAGCAGAATTTCGGGTTTGCTGCGACTGGTGAACGGTTTCTGCGAAACCGTGATTCCACGCTGCGCGAGCAATTCCCGCAGAAACGAATAGCCGAACTGATCGCCGACGACCGTCGTCAAGCCGTAGGACTTCAAAATCAGCGCGATCTCGTCGCATACTTCGCCGACACCTGAACGCGACCAGCCGCGTAACAGGTCGAGTTCGACAGTCGCTGCATCGCTGGATGCGCGCATGGTGCGATGACCGATTGCGAGCGTGAACTTGTCGCGGCCACTCAAACCGCTGGCGTCCAGAGCTGCGCAATAGCTGCCCTTGAAAGCTTTCACCAGCGCCCGTTCACGAACGCCAGAGCGAACGGCGGCCGCGATATCAGTCTCTGGCAGGAACGCATCCACGTCCGAAAGCCATTCGGCGAGAAATTCTCTGCGATAGTTCTGTGGATCGCTTTGCTCTTCGCGCGCCAGATCCTCTGCAGAGATCATCGGGTTCATGAGCGGGGTAGGGCAGTGGAGCACCAGGCGATCATTCGTTTCAGCGCGCCGTTCCCAACGCTCATACAGCACGCCCGCCTTGACCCATGGCGATCCCAATAGAATCAGCTTTCTGGTAGGGAACTGGACCATCGCCGGCGTAAGCGACCGCACGACTTCTTGGTCTACGTCGCTGCCCTCAAATCGGTAGACGCCCACTTCGTCAAGCAGCGCAATTGGCGCCGTGATCCCGCGTGGTGCGCGGTATGAGCAGGTCTGTACGGACAGGACGAAGCCATTAGTGAGTTCGATTGATTGTTTGAACAGCTCGTGAACCTGACCTCGCAGAACTTCCGAAGTCTCGTAGAACGAATGCAGATAACTCATGATCTCGCGCGCTGTGTCGCGAACTTGGGCAATGATCGGGACGTGCAATCGGTCGCTCTTGGCAGCGAAGCGGCGGTAATCACCCGTGTGCAGCTTGTAGACTAGATACTTGCAACAGGTCTTGCTGCCCTGCGCGCGGCGTCCTTTGACCGCCACCAGCTCGCGGAAGTCTCTCGGGACGTAATCGTGAACGCCAGTCATGGCACGCCAGGCTTCCAACTCCGAAGGATTCAGTTTCTCGCCGTCAAACGCTTTGTATGCTACGACCCATGCGGGCGAGATCGGCTCGCCAATGACGTCGGCGCAAAACGCGGCGAATGAGATTTTCTTAGATACTTTCATCGGCGACCGATTCGTCCTTGTGCTCTTTTTCGGCAATATCTTGAAGCGTTGCTTCCAGTGTCCGGGTGATGTTTCGCGGCGTACGTTCGAGTCCGGCCGAGATCAAGTTCAGGCGCAGGGTATTTGCGTAGGTCCCAATGACCTTCAGGACGGGTTGAACCTTGCCCTCATCGTCGGCCAGTCCCTTGGCTTTCACGTGCTCGAGACCGACCGCAAAGACTGCCAGGCACCCCCGCGCAACCCAAAGCAGGGCCTCCTTCGATTTGGTAAGGTTTTCGCGACCACCCGCGTCAGCGATCCAGCCTTCATAAAAACCGTCAATCAGCGCCTGCAACTCGTCGAAGCCTTTCGGTAGCCGTCCTGCCAGCGTGTCTGCACTCTGGGCACCGTGGCGTAATGCTGGCTTACCATCGCGAGCCTGGTTGAATTCGACGATGTTTCCGCGGCGAGCCTTTCGCTGCGCGTCCGTGACTGGTGGTTTCTTCTTACGCGGCATCGCGCGCCTCCGGCTTGCGGTCGTGATGGCAGAGAAACGCATTCAGGGCCGACGCCGGGATCAGGATGATCTCTTTCGTGAGACCGCCGGCAGGAATGCGTCTGTGGGCGATCTGTGGCAACCAGCGATAGAGCGTTGCGCGGCTAACGCTCAGAAGTCGCGCTGCCTCGGCCATTCGAAATTGCTGCTCGACGGGCGAGCCGTTGGACACTGGCGTGGACAGCGCTCTAGAACGCTTCGTTTTTGTTGGGTTTTTCATCTGTTTTTCAGCTTGGCTCATACTTCATGAGGCGGTCTCAGCTAGGTCCGCCTTAGAATTTGCGTTCGGGCAAGAAAAAAGCGGCCACAGTGGGCCGCTCAGTTCGTCGCATCGTCACATCGCTTGAATTCTTCGAGTAAGAATTACATAGTATTTTCTACACGCACACGCTTGCGCTCGGTGCGGGTTTATTTTGCCTTTCGAATTCGCTTTTCAGGTTTTGAGTCGGTCAGTAAACAAAGCTTTTCGCTTTTGCAGTTCGGTCGTACGTTCTGCTTCCAACGAATCAAACTGTCTGCTTCCTCACTTTGCTTCCTCCGTCTGCTTCAATACTTCAACTGCTTCTTCTTTTACGTACCGCCTACTTTACTAGTCGCTTTACCACTGACTTTACCTCTAGATGTAATTTAGCTTTACCGCTAGATGTAAACTGGCTTTACTGCTGAGGTAAATTAGCTTTACATCTGCGACGGCGAAATTCCTCATCTTTTCTCGCGTCCTCGGCATCTCGAATCCTTCTTTGTGCGATGAGTTGTTCGGCGATGTGATCCTTCGGGCCGTCCTGCTTCCGTCCCTTCACCTTGCTATTGATCTTCGGTCTGACTTGTTCAGGTGTTGGGAATCCCGTCCCATAGATCCCATTGACCAGGTCGTAGCGATCCAGAAACGCGTCTTCCGTGAGATCGCCGATGGCGTATACCGAACTGTGCTGCCCTTTACGTCCGCGTGTCTTGTGGAACAGCCCCCAGCAGTCACAGATCACCCAGAGCGCGTGAATCGCAATCGGCCTTGAGACGCCCGCGCCATATTGAATATCTTCCAACGAGAGTTCTTCCTCGTGGTTGTCCCAGCCGACCGTTTTCCGGAGCAAGAACAAAAGCACGCTTCGTGCCGCGTGCGGTACTTCTGAGTCGCAAAGAAGCTCGTCAAATACCCAGTTTGGAACTGGTGACGAATTCTTGAGAAATATCGTCCTCAGATACCGCTTTTTTGACCCAGGACTGTCATCCTGAGCATCGGGTGGGTTCGGATTGGCCATGGCAAATCACAGGCCGGCATCCGCAGGGATTTTGGGAATCTCAAAATCACGAGGTACGCGCTCGGCTACCTCGATCTGCGCTTTGGCGATCGCATCCTTACACTCGGCGATCCGGTCGATTGCCGACAGCAACCGCGCAAACATCGCGTCATCAACAGAGACGGCACCCTTCTCAACCCGTGCGCACCATGTTTGGGTCTTTCCAAATTCAAGCGCCAACTCGGTCTGATTAATCCCTTTCCGACGCCGCAGCGCTCTAATCTTTCCGTGTTTATTCATTTTTTCAGTTCTCCGATTTCGGCCCAGGTACCGCTGGGTATGTCTAGGTACGCGCGCAGCACCTCTCGAAAGATCGAGCTTGGAAGCTCGCTCGGGGGAGTCGAGTTCATTTCGTCAGAATGCGGGCCGGCGTGAAATCCGGTTACGATTTCGGGCCACGTCTGATCAATCTTTGCGAGTGCTGCGGCCTGGGCGCGAAGATCAACCTTGTTGACGACGCGAGCCACGGTGAAGTCCGCCGGCGCATCTGCTCGGAACGGTCCTTTTGTGGGATGCGATGCGTTCTCCGCGTTTCGGTCTGGAATGATCGAAAGCAGCGGAAGGTTGATGAATTTCCAGTACCCCAATGCAGCTTCCATCGCGTCGGGCGTCCGAGCCTTCAGGGCTACACGGAGTCGCTCGCCTTTGAGCGTCGGCATGCTTTCTCTTGCGGCGCGGCGTCTGAAGTCAGCAGTAATTTCGTCCTCGTTCCACGCAAAATTTCTGAGTTCGATCAACCGGTCATCTGCGACGATCCGGGAAAACTCACGGCGGTCTGCGCCATACGCCGCAACCTTGTCGCGCGCCGCGGCTTCTTTCGAGCCCGCGTCTGTCCAGCTGCCCTTGCGATTTCTCAGGCGATAAGCGCCGGCAGCATTTCGCATCACGCCTTCAGCGATGTGGGTACGCTGAGTGTTGTGCACGATCGCAGGGTCGACGTAGTCGCTGCGCTCGTTTTCTAGGAGTTCGACGTAACGAGGCAGATGCGTTCGCGGGCTGAGGTCGAAGTACCTGAACGTCTTATCGATACCCTGCTCGACTTCCCTTGCGCTCAGGTGACGGTGACGCTTGCAGTCGAATTCGGCCGCCTCGGGAAAAAGGGGCGCAAACAGACAATACTTTCTGGACATGGCTTCACCCATTTCATTTTTCAGTGCTGAGATTTTTTCGGCCCGTTACCGAGTCGAATCGCCCTGCGTTTGACCGTGCAGGTCCGGCTCTAATACCTTTGACGCCTAATATTATTCAAAGGTTGCCGCGATGTCCAGAAATTTCGTTCATTGAGCTAAATTATTTCGTCCGGTGCGCTCGCGCCACGTTCAGACCGAGGCTTTTGTGATTCTCAAAATCGCGCTGCGTTTTGGCTTAGGCCAGCGCCATTCCTACCGCGCGGCTTTTTTGCCGTGCGGGGATTGCCAAGGGATCTCCCTTCCAGCATTTTGCGATTCCCAAAATCCTGAGAGGTGTCACACGTCCGAGCACGTTGGCCAATCCGCCTCGGACCGGTCGCGGATGTGAAAGACTGGTTGAACAACTACCAAGCCCTCGAGAAAAGTCCGGTTGTCACGATTAACACAGCCGTCGTTCGAATCGTAGGAACTGAGTTGGAGTTGGATCGCGGGCTTGATGATTACGCGGCTTAAGTGAAAAATGGCGAATCGAAACACGACATACCGTACTTCTTGACTCCCGCCTGAATGCCGCGTTACGCAGTCGTACTCGCGCGAGTGCGACTGAAGAGTGAAGGCTGCTGTTTTATCTACGGGATTCGGGAGGAAAGGCCGCTTTTACAAGACAGCGGCCCGAGGCCGGAGTAGCGCTTCGTTGGGTTTCTCGGCTGCACTCAAAAGCGATAGGTCTTGTACGGGTCGAAACGGTTGGTGTTCACAGTCAGAGCCTTGGTCGGTTCCAGTTTCTTGCTCTTGTTCAGATGCGTTGCCGGCGCTTTTCCAACTTTCTTTGGTGCCATTTGCTTACCTCCTATTGTTCAGTCTGCTGATGGGCCGCGGCGGGCCGGGGCCGGAACGGTCCTTCGGCCCTATTTGCGGCGAAGGGGTTTCGTATGTTGCAGCGTCTTGGCCTTTTTCAGTTTAGTGGTTGCCTTCTTCGATGCCATCGTTCTCTCCTTTAATCGGACCGCTCCCGCAGACCGTCGTGTTCAACAGTGAATGCCCCTGTTGAGTCTTCGAATTATTGGACAGCAGGCAGTAATTCCCTGCGTACGGTTAGTGACTTGGTGTGTTGCAGCTTTTTGGCCTTCTTGAGCGACTTGGTGCTCTTTTTCTTCGATGCCATGGTTTTTCTCCTGGTTTCGGATCGCCCGACGGGCGGTGACGTCGTTATATGCAATTCCCGAGCCAATGTAAACAACTGGGCTTGCCGCCGGTATCCCGCTTCGATTCTTCCATGATGCCTGTGAACGCCGACCAGTCCCGCGAGTTTGGCGTTGAAATATTCACCATTAATTGAAATATTCAACGGACTTGCGCTTTCAAATTCCCCGTGATATTCCAGTCGCGTGACTGACCTTCGCATCGGAACTTCTGCTTTTACCGCCACCTTCACTTCTCCGACGTCAACGACCGGATTAGATCAATATCCAATTTTCCTTTGGCACCCCATCCAGTCACGCCTTCTGGGATCGCCGGTCGGAACTTCTCATAGAGACTGAATACATTCTTCGAAAGCTCCCCCAGCCCGAAGATTTTCGCGACATCACGCATTTCTGCACGAACATTATCGAGTGAGTCGCCGAACCTACTTTCCCAGGGCTCCCTCGATCTTGACGCTATCTGATGCTGTATCCGTATATTTACGCGTTAGTGCTTGACACCTATCCGTAATAGTAATACAAGTACCGGCATTTTATAGGAGGGTTACCGTGCGCCTTCGCTGTTTCGCCTCTGCTCTCGCTTTCCTGTCGTGTATTTTCGCCTTACCAGCCAGTGCTCAGCAAACCCCGACCGCCGTCACCAGAGACCCTCAAGCGGTGTCTATACTCGTTCAGTCATTAAGTACGGCGGGCGGTATGTCGGCTCTCGCGGCTATTCAAGATTTCACGGGGACCGGAAACATCACCTACAACTGGGCGGGTACATCGGTCGAAGCTCAAGCGACTGTGCGAGGCATGGGCACGCAGTGTTTCCGCTCGGATTCGAGTTTGCCTGCGGGTACCAGAACATGGGCGGTCTCGGGTCTATCCGCTGTTCTCGTCAGCCCTGACGGCACAAGACAGCCGTCCTCCTCGTACAACCTCGCAAATGCTGGCAGCCTAACGCTCCCCTACGTTCGCGTCGCGTCGATCCTGGCAGATACCACCACGAGTATCGCGTATCTAGGAACAGTTGCAACAGCTAACGGCCAGAGCTACGACATCCACTTCGCCCCGAATCTTTTCGGATCAAACCCGGTACCGCCAGGGATTGCAGGAGTTGGTGCATTTGATCTTTTCATCGATTCCACATCCTACCTGGTAGTTGAGTTGCTGGAGACGGTGCCTTCCGATTCAACATTCCAGCAGACCTATCTTCACGAGGTTGACTTTTCGAGCTATCAGCGGGCCGGTGGGATTCTTGCTCCGATGGCTATCGCGGAAAAGGTAGGAGGGCAGCAGACATGGTTCATTCAACTGAGTTCTATTTCGTTCAACAGTGGCCTAACGCCTGAAACATTCACACCGTAAATAGTACGCACTTTGAGTGAGCGCCGGTAGCTTGTGAAGAAACCGTGAAGTGTATCTCTGACAGTATCGAACTGGAGGGGCGAATGATTCGGCACCTGAGGTTTTTGATGCTCGTTGTCATTTCGTTCGTGCGGCTCGCCTCCTCTCATGCGTCTGGTGCGCAGAGCTACGCTACTGACTTCGGAGCATATCAATGGACGACCCCAATTCCAGTCACTGGTGGATACACGGATGCAGCGAACGGGAACCTTCACATAGAGATTCCTATCGCGTCAGTTCCTGAGCGCGGGAATGTCCCGTTCGTTGCGAAACTGGTGTATGACTCTCATATTTGGCAACAAGCGCGTGTGGCTGGGTTCCTGTCCTGGCAGCCAACGAATGTTCCCAACTCGTGGGGAGGCTGGCGGCTAATAACATCTGCTGGAACCGGCGGAAACGTGACCTATCAAGTCTACAGCGGCACCTGCACGATCCTCGTAGGAAAGCAAGAAGGCCATCCGCCGTACACTCAATATAGCAATTTCACTTGGACTGCACCCGACGGGCGCAAGATTCCTTTCGGAGGCTACACCTATTATGATAACAACGACGGATGCGGTCCTGCAGTAACGAGCATGAGCGGCACATCCACGGATGCTTCTGGTTATCACATTTCCGTAATCGGCTACACGTCCGCGATTGTGCACGCTCCAGACGGAACGCAGATCTTTCCCGCTGTCGAAGACACAAATGGGAATTATTATTCCGCTCCCAACAGCAACGGCGATGTCACAGACACGCTCGGCAACACTCCGATCACAACCACCGTTAACGGTTCAACGATCACGTATGCAGTGATGAACTCTCAGGGAAGCACTTCGAATTACGTAATCACCACGGAAAGCATTCCGATCGATAGTGATTTTAAGCAGTCAGGAGTAACAGAATATAGCGGATCAATCACCGTGATCCAGACAATTCAATTGCCGGATGGCACGACCTACAACTTCAGCTACGACCAAGGCTCCACCGGCACACATTTCGGGACGCTTACGGCCATGACGCTCCCTACCGGTGGTTCGGTAAGCTACGGCTACACGAACTTCGCAGACGCCTACGGAAACCAGACTGACTGGCTTACGAGTTATTCATTTAACGGGGGGACCTGGACGTTTGCTCCTACCGTTACCTCGCTCTGTACAAGTTCATGTACTCAGAAAGTGGCTGCTACCGGTCCGGCACAAGAGACAGCTACATATGCTTTTTCGCTGAACACGGCGGGTTCCTGGAATACGAGCTTGGTTCAAGGCGATACCACTTTGACCACAGCGTACAACTTCAGCAATTTGCCATACGTTGTCCCGACGACTTCAAAGATAAGCCGCACTGTTCCGGGCGGAACGGTATCCAAGACAACAACCTTCACATTCGACTCATCAAATTTGGGAAACATTACCCAAGTCAGCGAATCGAGTTACGGGGTTTCGGCATACCGGACGACGGATTACACTTACCTATCGAACTCCGATAACAACATGGTCAACAAGAAGCAGACCGTCATCGTCTGCGCCGGGGCCGGGCCCTGTTCGAGCTCGAATTACCTTTCCATGACGCAGATCAACTACGACACCCCACCAGGGACATCGTCGATCACGGGCGTGATCCAGCATGACGACACCAATTTTGGAACGTCCTACACCGCGCGAGGCAATCCGACTCAGATTGAGCGTTTTTATTTAGGTGGAAACACTACCGCAACGATGACCTACGATATGACCGGTCAACTTCTTTCGTCGACGGATAATAACCTCAACAAGACGTCACTCAGTTATGCGGACCATTACAACAACGATTCGTCTTCGGGCCCTACCCCCGCTACTCCTGCCGGACTGACCAATGCATACCCGACGACAATCACTTTGCCTGCGCCGTTTAGCTGGACAATCACCGCGAGCTATTACCTGTATACGGGCCAGAAGTCGACTGTGACGAATCAAAACGGAGTTACGACAACAAACGATTACGTGGACTCGTTCAACCGCCCGACGAAATCCGTCACCCCGACAGGATCTGGCTTGCCGAACAGTTGGCGAGAGATTGTTTACAACGCCTCCGAAACGAACGTCGACTTCTATTTGGGTATCCAATCCAACAGCCCGACGACGAGTTGCGGTACGACCGGCCCTTGTCGCCAAGACGAAATCCAGTTGGATACATTCGGGAGGCCCACCAAGCGGATTCTCGTGAGCGATCCAAGCGGCGCAACCACGGTCACGACTTCTTACAACACCGATGCAAGAGTGTCGAGCGTGACGAACCCAGAGCGCTCACAAACAAGCAAGACCGACGGGAGCAATTCTTTTGTGTACGATAGCCTGGGAAGGATCACTCAGGTCACACACAGCGACGGGACCTCCAGCTACATCTACTATGGGGCTTCCGTGACTGGCAGCGGGGTCGGAGGAATCGCCAGCATGCTTTGCTCGACCGGTGGTCCCGGCTACCCCACGCTTTATGTTGATGAATCCGGAAAAATGAGGCAGGCGTGGACCGACGCTTTTGGCCGGACTATTGAACTAGACGAACCGAACAACAGCGGGAGTCTAGCGGTAAACACTTGCTATACCTACGACCAGCTCGGAGACTTAACGGGGGTAACCCAAGGGGCTCAGACGCGAACCTACAGCTACGATGCGCTTTCTCGACTTACGTCGTCCGTGACACCGGAAACCACGACCAACTACGGATATCTTACGGCTAATCAAACACTCTGCAGTGGCAATCCGAATCTTCCATGCGTGCGATCAGACGCCAGACATACTCCCATCGATTACGCTTACGATCAGCTCAACCGTTTGACTGGCATCACTTACACGGACGGAAAAACGCACGCCATCGGCTATACGTATGACGCCGGAACAAATCAGAAGGGATTTCGGACAGGGATGACGGATGGGTCGGGCTCGACGACGTGGAGTTACTATCCGAATGGCTGGCTACAGAACGAGCAGCGCACTATCGCTGGAAAGACCAACACCCTTTCGTACACGTACAACGGGGACGGCACCGTTGCTAAGATCACCTACCCGAGCGGAAACGCGGTCACGTATGGAATTGGCAGCGATGAACGATCAACTACTGCGACGGATGCGACGCACAATTTAAACTACGTTGCCACCGCTAGTTACATGCCGCCTGGGGAACTGAGTTCCATGATTTTCGGCAAGGCAACAGGTTTCAACGGAATCACCGACACTGCGGGTTTCAACAGCCGTCTGCTCTTCACCGGCGCGACCGCCAGCACATCCTCTGCGACGGCGCAGAACGTGTCGCTCAGTTACAATAACAATGGCACCGTCAGCGCCATTCAGAATAACGTGACGTCGGGCTTGAGCGAATCGTTCACGTACGATTCATTGGACCGGATTTTATCTGCGGCAACGAGCGCTACCTCAGGGGCAGGCTGTTGGGGGCAAAGTTTTGGGCCATCAGGTACTCCTCCGGCGGGGCCTCCGGATGATCGCTGGAGCAACCTTACGGAAATTAACGTAACACAATGCACCGCGAGCAGTCTGAGCGTTACCGCAAGCAGTGCGACAAACCAGGTGACGACTGCCGGGTACGGCTACGATGTAGTGGGAAATATGACAGCGGATGGACGGACCGGCTACGCCTACTCGTTTGACGCCGAGAATCACATGACGCAAGCTTCAGGTACCCCGAGCGGGACCTGGGCTTACACTTACGACGGTAATGGCCTGCGGGTAGAAAAGACCAACGGGACAATAGGGACGCTTTACTGGCGCGACCTCGCAGGCAACACGGTTGCGGAGACGGACTTGACCGGCAGTACGACGGACAGCGCCTACAGGGAGTATATTTTCTTTGCGGGCCAGCGAGTAGCGCAACGAGATGCTACGACACCCACGCCGAATGTCTATTTCTATTATACCGACCAAGTAGGGAGCACGACGGCCATTTCGACGGCAGCGGGCGTGTCCTGCTATCAGGCAACGTTTACTCCGTATGGACAGGAAATGGCGACGCAGACGACGTGTTCGACCAACTACAAGTTTACGGGTTACGAGCGTGACGCCGAAACGGGGTTCGACTACGCCTTCGCTCGCTACTATAATTCGAGCTTGGGCCGATTCATGAGTCCCGATCCCCTTGCTGGCAGTATCGCGGATCCGCAAACGCTGAATCGATACGCGTATGTCGGAAACTCGCCCACCAATTTCGCCGACTCTAGGGGGACGCATAAGTGCAATGCGCCTCCGGGCCAATCAATGCCCGCGCCCTGTGACGGCGGGGGGTATGGAGATGGATCAGACGATGCTTGGGGACTTGATAGCGGTCCGGAGTTTGATTTCTACTGGGGTAAACTGACTTCTTACAGCGAATCAGGTAATTATACCTCGTGGGACTATATGTCTTTCTGGGGTTATGGGGGCATTTCTTACTACCCGGTCGGCACCTCGCCTTTACATGATAATTTCGACAAGCTTAGCGACTGCACGCTCCAACTGTACGGTGTTCTCGCACTGAACTTCACAGCCAGTCAGCCGGGAGTCAATGGCTCGTTTAGTGGAGTAGTATTGTCGACAGCCGGCTTCGGAGCTGGTTACACAGGAACGGGGTTTACGGTCACAAATAACGCGACACAATACAACCTTCAGAGCCTTTCCGACAACGCAGGCAACCTCAGCAGCAGCAATTGGACAACGGGTTACACTGATCCAAAGGATCCGTATACCAACTTTACAGCATCGAATATGACGCCCTATGCGACGCAGCAAACCCAGATTATCGAACTCGGGAACTCCCTTGCTTTGATATCTGGCATATCGACGCCTGGCGCAGCCGCAGAAAGAGACAACGAGCCCAATCCGGACGCCAACGGTTTCGGAAATAACAACCCTCCCGGCCAGGATTTGGTAAATTGCTTGAAGAAGCAGTGATCGACCCATCGTCTGAATATATAATACAGCGCGACGGCACTCCGGGAAGGTCGCGGGTTTCCGGGCGATCAACCATTCCGTGTGCGGTGGCTTGAATGATGGAGGTCGGCACATGAAATCTGTGATGATTATTCTGGCGCTCTTACTAACTTCGGTTACAACGGGGCGATCTAGCGGACTTGGCCCTCGGGTTCCCGTTCCCGTGAGTATGTTACAGTTAATTGCTACCCCGGAGCGATTTGACGGGAAATCTGTAGGGGCTATTGGCTATCTTGTGCTGCACAACGGGGGCGGCTTCCTTTATTTGCATCGCGAAGACTCTGATTTCGGCCTTTACGTCAACGCTCTGAAGATCGAGTTCGATCGGGAGTCGTCCAGCGACGACCCGGCCTTCGACTCGCACTATCTGTATTTGATCGGAAGCTTCGACGCAAAGGACAAGGGTCCGCTGTCGGCCTTTGGCGGTTCAATCAAGGATGCGAAGGTTATAGCGCTGTGGTCAGCCCCTAAGATACCGCTTGCCAAGTGATCTTGTCGCGATGGTCGGCTTGCTCAGTGGAACACTCATCCGGCGGGTCGCGCCCCCTTCCACACCACCCAAATGAACGCCGTTGAATTTCCGAGTGACGCACTCTCGCCGCAGGCGAGGGTGCGTGTTTAGAGGCTTCTCGATCCACCACCACAACCAAGTACTGCGATCTAATCGCTGTCGGCTAGTCAATCCTAGTCCGGCCCTCCTCCCATCCGTACGCACAGCCGGGTCTTTCTTTCGTCTTCTCGTCCATCTCCCAGAATTCGCGCGACGATGCCTGCCTCGCAGTGTTGCTGCAACAAAAAAATCCGCTTGGGGGCCTCGGTGCTGTCGTTCGTCGCTCGCTCGTCATTGCCCCAAAACAGTAAACTGTGTTTGCATTTGGAAGCGAAGTCACCGGGGGCACTCACGCTTGGGATCGCGAATGCCCCCGACATTTGGGAAGACGACGCTCTCATCAGGGCACCTCTCGGAGTGGATATTGTCAGAGCCTGGGAAAGCAGTCTAGGCAGAGGCGCTTGTACACTCGCGGGCAGTTCCGAGGCTATTCGTACTGACCGCACCGCCGGCCGAAAGCATACGCAACGAGCTCGCTGAACAACTCGAGCGAGGCTCATAACAGATTCGGACAGTTATGGCGATTCTATAAGGGCGCCCCTCGGCGGACCGATTTTGAGAATCGCAAAAACTGATGCGGTGTCCATTCAGGTGTCCAATTGGCCAAAGAAAACGCCCTCAGCAGCTTGCGGCCACCGAGGGCGTTTTGTTGAACGCACTGGACGTTGCGAACATCCTGAACATCAAAATTCCCACTGTTAATGAGGACGGTGTTGGTTCGAGTCCAACCGCCCCAGCCAACCTTTCCGTCTGAAAGAAAAGGCCTTCCATCGCCTGCTCGCGCGGTGTGCCCCGTGTGTACCTCACTGGATGAAATTTCTTTTCCGAGCCCTGCTTGGGGATGAATGTCCTTTATCATTCGGAATCGCGATAAAGAGGTACCCCTCGGGAAGGCGAGACCGTAGCGGACGGGTGAGCACTTGGGCGAGAGTCGAAATCCCTTCCTTGTAGTCGCATTGGCAAACACTAGCCGACTTCTCCGGACGAATACGCACCATGGAACCCGGATACCTTCCGATTAGCCATCCGGACAGCATGACCTGCACGGTTGTTAGTCGCTGACCATTGCGGAGCCGGCGAGTCGACGCACTTTGATGTCCCGCATCGGCGGTTGACCGAAGAAGCGTTTGTATTCGCGGTTGAACTGACTCGCACTCTCATAGCCGACCTCGAACGCGGCGCTCGCGGCATCGAGCCCTTCCACCAGCATTCGTTCTCGCGCGGCAACTAATCGAAGCTGTTTCTGATATTGCAGTGGGCCCATCGCCGTCAACGCGCGGAAGTGATGATGAAGAGTTGACATTCCCATGCGAGCAACTCCTGCGAGTTCCTCGACACGCAAAGGTTTCGTGTAATTGGCTATGAGCCAGGCGATCGCCCTCGCTGTTCTGTGACTCTGATCGCCCAGCGTCGCGATCGCGCGCAACCGCTCTCCGAGAGGTCCTCGGAGTAAGCGGTACACGATCTCACGTTGGATCAGGTTGCTAAGGAACGGGATGTCCTCTGGAGCGTCAAGAAGGTCCAAAAGCCGACAATAGGGCTTCAGCAGATCGACGGTCGTTTTCCCAATCGCGATGCCGCGAGCTGGGGATGAACTATCAGGTGCATGGAACTCCTCATGACTGAGAATTTCCCGGACTACTGCCATATCGAGTTTTAGCAGCAACGACAGCAAGGGCACGTCCTCGCTTGCTGCGACGATTTGGCTGACGACTGGCACGTCAATGGAGCTCAGGACGAATGTCGATTCGTCGCATAGGTAAGTGGTTCCGGCAAGGGTTATGCGCTTTCGCCCTTGAACGAAGACGCTGAGGCTGGGCTCATACATTGCGGGATAGCAAGGACTCGGTGCCGTTCGCCGGTACAGGGTGAGGCCTCGTATCGCGGTTGCATGCGCTCCTGCCTTCGGGGCGTGGGCGGCAATCTTGCGCCGCAGTTCTTGCCTGAACTCAGCTACGCGTGGGGAGTGCTCTTTGTTTGTAATCCTCTGATTTCGCGCGTGTAGCACGATGTGCTCCTTCGTGGATCAAGAATAGCGCTGAATCGCCAATCGATCGGCACGAAATCGTGAACAGCGACAGGAATAGGCAATGAATCGGAAGGATCAGGATACCGCTTCCACGGCGCTCGGCCTTAGCCTTGAGATGAGAGAAACACCGCGAAGGAGAAACAATGCAGAAACGCAAACTTGGAAACGGCAACCTGGAAGTATCAGCGATCGGACTCGGCTGCATGGGAATGAGTTTTAACTTAGGTCCCGCCATGGACAAGAAGGACGGGATCTCGCTGATTCGAGCGGCAGTCGAACGCGGTGTCACATTCTTTGACACCGCAGAAGCGTACGGTCCATTCACGAACGAAGAGCTAGTCGGCGAAGCTCTTGCTCCGTTCCGCGATCAGGTGGTGATCGCAACGAAGTTCGGCTGGGAGCCGAACTCCAACGACGGAGGCAAGTGGAACAGCTTAAATAGTCGCCCTGAGCACATCAAGAAGGTCGCGGAGGCGTCGCTCAAGCGGCTCAAGGTGGATGCGATCGATCTGTTTTACCAACATCGTGTCGGTCTAAACGCGCCGATCGAGGACGTCGCCGGAGCGGTGAAGCAACTCATCCAGCAAGGTAAGGTTAAGCACTTCGGCCTGTCTGAAGCAGGAGCGCAGACGATCCGTCGCGCACACGCGGTTCAGCCGGTCACCGCACTTCAGAGCGAGTACTCGCTCTGGTGGAGGCAGCCGGAAGAATTGGTGTTGCCGACGCTAGAAGAACTCGGGATCGGATTCGTTCCATTTGCTCCGCTTGGTAAGGGTTTTCTGACAGGCAAGATCAACGAAGATACGAAGTTCGATAACACGGATTTCCGCAACACCATCCCACGCTTTAACCCGGAGAACCGTAAAGCTAACCAGGCGTTGGTTGATCTGCTCCGCAAATTCGCGGAAAACAGGAAGGTGACACCTGCTCAGCTCGCGCTTGCCTGGTTGCTTGCCAAGAAGCCGTGGATCGTTCCGATTCCAGGCACAACCAAGCTGCATCGCCTGAAAGAAAACCTCGGAGCGGCGAACGTCGACCTTACACCTGAAGACCTCCGTGCCATCGAAAGTGCCTCCTCGAACATCAGGATCGAAGGGGCTAGGTATCCGGAATGGGCTGAGCAGACGACCGGAAGGTGAGTGGCGTTTTGGGTGAACTCGTAGAAAGGAGAGAACAATCCCTCATGTGATCGCGAAGCTATAGCCATGACCGTTGGATTGCTGGCGAGAAGCCGACTTCACATTACTCATCGCAGTAAGCCAGCATTCAGATCACTTCGCGACGAAGCTCTTACGAAGTTTGGCGAATTCATCGGCGCCGGGAGTTTTCCTTCTGTGATTCGCCCCCTACTTGCGCGAAGCCGCTCCCGGATTGGCTCGCAGAGGGGCTATATCTCTTCTCCCGCGCAGAGAAACGTTTTCAGATTCTGGACAAACGCACCCGAAAACCTGTGCCTAGACTCGAAGTGCGAAATGCGAAAGGGCAAATCCTTACGGCGAAGGATCTGGAACTGGTTACTGTTACAAATTGAACGGACGTTTACGGCGTCAACGAAACGCGGGTTTGTACCGACAAGCGCGCATTTCGTCAGTGCTTGATTTCCTGACGGGATGCCGACTTCCCGATATCGATGACCCCTGACGGAGTGAGCGTTCTGAGGAGCCGCGCCCCGGTATACCCGATGTACAACGAGGAGGTCGGATGGATCGAGGTGAAAGAGTCGGGTTCTTTACTTGTTCGTCGGCGCACGCCTGGTCGTTCTCTGCGCAGCACGTTTCTTTCCTTGCTCTTCGTCCCTTGACTGGATGGCATGCGCGTTGACGATTGCCCGAATTAGTCCCGGAAAGCGTTGCTCGAGTTCCACGCAACGCGAGGTGTTGTGGACTTCCACACCGCGACGCTCACCACGGATGAGCCCCGCCTCTCTCAGTTCTCTAAAGTGCTGAGAGAGTGTGGACTTCGGGATCGACTTGTCGCTGACTGTCAGAAACGTCGAGCAGTTCTGCGAGCACTCCTGCGACACGATGTCCGCATAAATTGCCACTCGCACCGGGTCGGACAAGGCGTGGAGAATTCCTTCTACTGTAATCTCCTCAATCGATGGGTGGAACAGAGGCCGCATGCTAATCAGAGTAGTCATTCGAGGGAAAGGGTTCAATAGTTCCATTGTCCTGAACTATTGAATCGTTTCAGGGTCCCGTTTCATCTACTCGGTAGAAGCGAGTGCGGGCGGCCCAGCGCAACAGCCCCGAGACGCCGCTGCTAACGAACGGCAGCGGGCTCTCGCATTCATCTATCGCACGCATAAAGGGAGAACCGTCATGGGAAAGCTCGAAGGAAAAGTAGCGGTCATCACAGCAGCGACGTCCGGCATGGCGCTCGCCACCGCCAAGCTGTTCGTCAAAGAAGGCGCGTACGTCTTCATCACAGGACGCCGCAAGGATAAGCTCGATGAGGCCGTCAAGCTCATCGGCAAAAACGTCACCGGTGTGCAGAGCGACGCCAGTGACCTAGCCGATCTCGACCGCCTCTACGATACGGTGAAGCGCGAGAAGGGCAAGGTCGATATTCTTTTCGCCAGCGCCGGACAGGGCGAGTTGGCCAGGCTCGAAGAAGTAACCGAAGAACACTTCGACAAAACCTTCGACCTGAACGTGCGCGGCACGCTCTTCACGGTGCAGAAGGCGCTGCCTCTGTTCAACGACAACGGTTCCATCTTCTTGAACGGATCCATCGCCAGCATCAAGGGATTCCCGGCCTTCGGCGTCTACAGCGCCAGCAAGGCTGCGGTGCGCTCCTTCGCTCGTACTTGGCTGGTAGAGCTCAAGGAACGCAGAATTCGAGTCAACATCCTCAGCCCCGGCACCATCGACACGCCAATCCTGGACCCGCTCGGACCAGACGCGAAGGAGTTCTTCAAATCTCAGATCCCTCGCGGCGAAATGGGACGCCCCGAAGAGATCGCGACCGTCGCGCTCTTCCTCGCCTCAAGCGATTCAAGTTTCGTCAACGGCATCGAACTCTTCGTCGACGGCGGCACGGCCCAGATCTAAGTCATCGCGGCAGGTGTGCAGATGCCATCGGCCGGTCGCGAGAACCGGATAAGAGTGAGGTCGGATTAGTGTCGATAAACGCTTGTGTTTACCGATTCAATTCCACTTGCCTGATTCGTTCGTGAGTGTCTTTGTCGATTCCGAAATACGCGGTCAATTGCTTCCTGTGAGAGCTGGCCTAAGTTCTTGGGTTTTTCGGATTGATCCTTCTCGATACAAATTTGTTTGTGATTGTCGCTCAGCCTGTGGATCCACATCGCGGACGCGCGAGAAAAGTAAGCGTTCGCCTTCTTGACTGAGCTTGCCACAGCGATGGGCGAAGCTTTGCCTTGCCAGCTGAATCGGCGGAGGGAACAGTAGTGGGAGGGTCGCAAACGGATTTCACTAAGGTTTGTTCGATTGAGCAAGGTTTGCATGAAGGTGTACGACGTCATGCTCGGAGGCAGATTCCACGCACGAAGCTTTTCCAAGTGGAGGAGCTCCCAGTCGGATCGTGTGAAGACACGGTCTGTTTCCGACTGGAAGTATTGGGTTATCGGGCCGATTTTGATCTTGGACTTTGGCATGGACGTCGGAAGATTACGAGTTAGGTCAACATTGAGGCGTTCGTACGTATCCAAGCGCTCAGAATTCTGCTTATATTCCCATAATAAGACGCATATGTCTGATTACGGGAACGGCACGTACGGCAATAAGCCTTCTATTGTACACATCTGTCTTTTCACAGGAATGTGATGCGATGTTCGAACGAGCAAAATATGGACATCGCGAAACAAGTAGCCAAATAAGAGAACAAGCGGTTCAGCCGAGAACGGGCCGAAGTCAACACATCGATGGAGAATGTCGCCGCAAAATGAGAATGTCCGGATTGTGCAAAGTAGAAATGTCCGCTTTTCTAAGGGCCGGGGGGCCCGATGGCAGAGGAGCGGATCGCGTCGAGTGCGAAAGAGCGGGAGCGGTTGAAGGTGTTGCACCAGATCACATCAGGTAGTTATCGGTTCGTCGGTCGGATAGGTATCGATAAACGCATTCGCAATCAGGACGACTCGGGGGACCTTGCCAGTAAGAGTTTGATTGAAGCCAATCTCTATTTGGTCGTGCCCATCGCAGAACAACACTCTCCTCAGGGTCTTTCCATGCTGGAGTTAATCCGAGAGGGCAGTCTGGGACTGAGGCACGCTGCAAAATCCTTCTCCGGAAACGACGCGATATTTGTCTCTTACGCTGCCAGCTGCGTAGAGGACGCTATCACGAAAGCGATAGCCGAATCGCGATCGGCGAGTTGATAAAACTCACTCGATTTCGTCACACCCACTGAGACGAAACTCCTGCCATGCACTGAAAACTAGTCTTTGATCACCGGGAAGCCGGCTTCGGTCCAGCCGCGCCAGCCGCCGTCCATGGAGATTACGTTGGTGTAGCCCATTTTTTGCAGGTTGTCGGCCGCCAGCGCGGAGCGGAAGCCGCCGCCACAGTAGAGGACGATGGTGGCGGATTTGTCGGGGATGGTTTTTTCGATGTCGCGCTCGATGATGCCTTTGCCGAGGTGAACGGCGTTGGGAATGTGGCCGCGGGCCCATTCACTTTCTTCGCGGGTGTCTACCAGGATCATTTTTTCGCCGGCGTCGAGTTTCTTTTTTGTGGTTTGGACGTCTTCTTCTTTGATGCGTTTCTTGGCGTCGGCTACCAGGCGGAGGAAACCTTCTGGGTGGTTGGGATGGCTCATTGTTTCACCTCTTGGTTTGCGGTGATTTCAACATCAAAACATAACACAGAGGACACGGAGCAAACAGAGGGCACAGAGAAAGACGAAAGGAGATTGAACCGCAGAGCAAGGCAAAGAGCCGGCGAGACGCCGGCGTTACAGATTCGACGGCGTGTTGCTGAGGTCGGCCGCACAGCCAGGAATGGCTGTGCCACTAGTTCATGTCGCGCCAGTTGGGGCCTAGCTTGGTGTCGGCTACCAGCGGGACGGTTAGTTTGTGGATGCCCTCCATTACCTCTTTGGCTAGCTTGGTGAGGCTGGGGATTTCCTTTTCGGGGCCTTCGAAGAGCAGCTCATCGTGGACTTGGAGGATCATTTGCGATTGGAAATTCTCTTCGGGGAGACGGCGGTCGAGTTCGATCATGGCTAGCTTGATGAGATCGGCGGCGGCGCCTTGCATGGGTGTGTTCATGGTGGTGCGCTCGGCGAAATTGCGCATGTTGGGTTGCGGCGAATTGATTTCGGGGATCTGGCGGATGCGGCCGAAGAGCGTCTTGGTGACGCCGGTTTGGCGCGTTTCGGCGATCTGGCGGTCGAGGAAATCTTTGACGCCGCGATAGCGTTCGAAGTATTTGGCGATGAACTGCGCAGCTTCTTTTTGGTCAATGCCGAGCTGCTGGGCCAGGCCGAAGGCGGAGAGGCCATAAATGACCCCGAAATTGATTACTTTGGCGACGCGGCGATGCTCGCGGGTTTGCGCGAAGGGCGCGACATCGAAAACTTCCTGGGCGGTGCGCGAGTGGATGTCTTCGCCGCGGCGGAAAGCTTCGACGAGGACCGGATCGCCGGAGAGATGAGCCAGAATGCGCAGCTCAATCTGGGAATAATCTGCTGAAAGCAGCAGGCATCCGGGGGCGGCGACGAAGGCGGCGCGAATTTCGCGGCCAAGTTCCGTGCGGATGGGAATATTTTGCAGGTTTGGATTGGAGGAACTGAGGCGCCCGGTTGCGGTGCCGGTTTGCGAGAAGCGTGTGTGCAGGCGGCCGGAGACGGGATGGATCAGGCGCGGAAGCACGTCGGAATAAGTGGATTTGAGCTTGGCGAGCTCGCGGTACTCGATGATTTTCTTGGGCAGTTCGTGAACGGCCGCGAGTTCTTCGAGAATATCGGCGGCAGTGGAGCGCGCTTTGGCGCGGCTGCGGCGCGGAGGCTGCAATTTTAGCTTGTCGAAGAGGATTTCGGCGAGTTGCTGCGGCGAATTGATATTGAATTCGACTCCGGCGTGACCGTAAATGGATTTTTCCAGCTTGCCGATTTCCTCGAGCGTGACGTTGGAGATGCGGTCGAGCTCGATGGGGTCCACGCGCACGCCGGCGGCTTCCATGCGGGCGAGAACGGCGGCGAGGGGCAAATCAATTTTTTCGTAGAGGTCGAGGAGGCCTTGCGCTTCGACTTCGGCGCGGAGGACTGGCGCGACGCGGAGGAGAAAATCGGCGCGTTCGCCGGGGGCGCCGGAAAGCGTGCGATTCAGATGGCGCAGAACGACTTCGGCAAATTCGTGATTGGCAGTGGTGGGGCGCAGCAGGTAGGAATAGAGCATCGTCGCGTGGAGAATTCCGGCGACGGAGTTCGCAGGAGCATGAGCGGCGGATTTTTTGGCGTGTTTTGGCGCGGCTTTAGCTGGGCCTTCACGAAGGTCCGCGCGGGCCGAGAGCAATTGGAATAATTTCGGGTCGTGAACGAGTTTCGGGTGTTTGGAATCGCCTAGCCAGTCCTGCATGGCGGCAAGGGTTTTGTCTTCGACGTCGTTGGCGGCGATGCGCGCTTGACCTGGTTTTGTGGAAACTTCGACGGCGACTACGCGCGTGCCGAATCCTTCTTCGTCCGGATCCTGCGCATCGAGCGAGAGCCATGCAGCCGTTACGTGTTTGGGGGGAATGGCGTCGAGATATTTTTTAAGCGCCGAGGGTTGCTCGATCGGCACGTAGTCGGTCTGCTGGGCGTCCGAGAGAGGCGCGAGTTCGCGCAGGAGTGAGGTGAATCCCAGTTCGGAGTAAAGTTCGCGGAGGGCTGCCGTGTCGGGCTCGCTGACTTTCATCGCGTCCAGATCGAGAGCCACGGGCGCATCGGTAGGAATTGTGGCTAGCTGCTTGCTGAGGATGACGAACTCGCCGCATTTTTCCAGGGCTTCGCGATAGCTCGCGCGTTTTACTTCGCTCGCGCGTTTCAAGGTTTCTTCGGCGCTGCCGAATTGCTGGATCAGCTGGCGGGCGCCCACCTCGCCGATGCCGGGCTTGCGGCGTTCGCCGGGCGCGACTTTCTCGTTGGGATCGCGCGCGCCGGGAATATTGTCAATGGAATCGCCCATGAGGGCCATGACGTCCGCAACTTGGGAGGGCGGCACGCCCATCAGTTCTTCGACTTTTTTCTCGTCAATCAGCAGGTCGGCTTTGGTGGGATTCAGGACCAGGACGTTTGCGGTGACGAGTTGCAGCAGGTCCTTGTCGCTGGTGACGATAAAGACGTCGAGATTTTTTTTGGTGGCGAGGCGCGCGAGTGTGCCAATCACGTCGTCGGCTTCATAGCCGGGATACTCCAGGATGGGCAGGCGCATGGCTTCGCAATAGCGGCGCACGAAGGGAATCTGGATGGAAAGATCGTCGGGCATGGGAGGGCGCTGGGCTTTGTAGGCGGCGAAGAGCTTGTCGCGGAACGTGGGCGCGCTGACATCGAAGGCGACGGCGACGTAATCGGGAAGGCGGTCTTTACTTGAGAGCAGGCGGCGCATCATGGTGGCGAAGAGGTAGGGGACTTTGGTGGGGATGCCGGAGGAAGTTTGCAGGCGATCCATGGGGGCGAAATAGGCACGGAAGATGTAGCCCATCGCGTCAACCAGGAAGAGGCGTTTGCGGTCTGTCGGAGGCATGCTGGCTTTCCGGCGCGTGGGCGCGGGATGGAAAGTATAGCAGACGGGAAGATGGGGTGCGGTGAAGGGCGGCTGGGCAGCGCTGGGCGTGCCGCTGGGACTATAGGTGATTCGCGGGGCGTTCGCATATATTTGGAGGACGTCGAATAGAGAGCGTTTTTTCGAGGAGTTTTCATGATCCGCGCGCTGGGAATATGCGTATTTTTGGTTTTCGCGACTGTTTCTATGGCTTCGCCATTGCAGGACGACCAAAGCCGCTACGTCGTGAAAACGGGTAGCAAGATTGAATTTCATGCCAGTTCGACGTTTGCGAAGGTGGTGGGAGTGTTTCATTCGTGGGAAGCGAATATGAAGATGCCCGCGGACAAATTTACCGATGCTTCTTTGGTGCTGGAAATCGACGCCGCGAGCGTATCCACCGGGAGCGGGTTGCGGGACAAAGAAGTGAAGGGGAAGAATTTCTTCGCGGTGCAGGAGCATCCGCGGATTCGATTTGCTTCGAAGAGCATTACCGCCGGCGACGGCCCTACGAAGTTTCACTTGGACGGAGAACTCACGATCCGGGGGATCACCCAGTCGGTGCCGGTTTCGATTACGCTGTTGCGACAGGATGATGGGCACGAATGGATTGACGGAAGTTTTTCGTTCAACCGACGGGATTTTGGGATGACGCACAATCTGCCGTTAGACAAGATCGCCAATACCGTGCTGGTCCAATTTCACCTGGACACGGTGAACGGCGCCGCGCCGGTGGCGCAGAACGGAAGGATTCGCCGAGAGAGAGCGCCAAGCACCCCGCAACACCCTGCAATATGTGATGCTCGTTAAGCGCGCAGCATGAAAGAGGCCGCGCGGCGAGATTCCTAGTAGTCGAAAAGCGTTCGCTTCGAGATAACTTGCTTGACTCCCTATCCCTCTGAGGCTTATAGCTGTAGCAGCAATTTTGAGGGGTGGAGCGGTGGGGCCCGGGGAGTTGTTCGCAGGATTTATCGCGCCGATTTGCATTTTTGATGGGACAAGCCTGCCTCGCACGCCGTATAAGCCTGCACAGGAGAAAACCATGAAGCTTTCGAGCCGCTGGGGTGTAGTCGTTGTGATCGTGTGCGCGGTTTTATTGATGATGCTGGCAGCAGCGCCGGGGTGGGCGCAGACATTCCGCGGGACGATTCTGGGGACCGTAACGGACAGCAGCGGCGCGGCGCTAGTGGGCGCGACGGTGACGATCCACAATGTGGACACGGGGATTGACCGCATCACGCAGACGAACACAGACGGCAGTTACCTGGTGCCGGAGCTGCAGATCGGGACGTATGCCGTCTCGGTTTCTATGAGCGGGTTCCAGAAGGCGGTGACCACGGGCGTGGTGGTGGACGTGGCGTCCGAGAAGCGGATTGATGCAGTGCTGAAGCCGGGGCAGGTGAACCAGCAGATCTTGGTTGCGGGAGAGGATTTGCCGCAAGTCGATTCGACGAACGATACGCTGGGTGGAACGCTCACACAGGACACCGTCAAAGATTTGCCCGTGAACGGCCGTGACTACACAAAATTGATTTATTTGACGCCTGGCGTGGCGGGCTCGCCTGACCAAATTTCCGATTCTCCGGGGTCGTATGGGACGTTTTCAATGAACGGGGCGCGCGGACGGGCGAATAATTTCCTGCTGGATGGCACGGACATGAACGACGGCTACCGGAACGACCCCGCGATCAATGAAGCGGGAGTGTTCGGGACGCCGGCGACGATTTTGCCGATTGACGCCGTGAGCGAATTGAAAGTGCTGTCGAATTACCAGGCGGAATACGGGCGGAACGCGGGCGCGGTGATCAATATCGTGACCAAGAGCGGACAGAACCAGTTCCACGGAGATTTCTTCGACTACTTCCGGAACAATGCGCTGGATGCGCGAAATTATTTTGATCCGGTGGGGACGGCGCAGGCGCCTTTTCACAATAATCAATATGGCGCGGCATTGGGCGGCCCGATCATAAGGGACAAGACGTTTTTCTACGTCGACTATGAGGGGCAACAGGAGAGGGTGGGGACCGTCAGTGTGGCTTGCGTGCCGGATCCGGCTTCGCTGGTTTCTTCCAATCCTGTCATTACAGCCCTTTTGGCGCACTACCCGAACGGCGATCCGTGGCCGCTGCCGAACCTCCCGACGAACACGAATTGTACGGCTCCTGCCTTGGCCGCGTCGGTGATTGCGCCTTCCTACAATAAGCTGACGAGCTTGATTGCGAAAGTGGATCACAACATCAACCAGAACAATATATTGACCGGCCGCTATTATTTCGGCGACAGCGTACAAAGTTTTCCGCTGGCACTGACAGGCGGAGGAGTATTGCCGGGATTCAACACTTATACCCCGACGAGAGTGCAGCTGGTTTCGATTTCATATGTGAGCGTGCTTTCACCGACTAAGGTGAACGAAGCACGGCTCGGCTGGAACCGCTTCGCGGAAGGTTTCTTTCCGCAGGACCAGAGCTTCGAACCGAGCAGCGTGGGGCTTTGTGCGGCGACGACCACGGCGGCTTGTACTGGCGCCGTGACTTCCAACCAGGGGCTGCCGGTGATTGTTGTGAGCCCTTTTTCGCAGCTTGGCGCGAACCATTCGGATCCCCGGCATCGCGTGGATTCCAACTGGCAGGCGCTGGATAATTTTTCATGGAAGATTGGAAAGCACGACGTTAAATTTGGATATGAATACCGGCGGACGACGATTCAGCAGTTCTTTGGTTTGAACTACCGGGGAAAGCTAAGCTTCAATAGTTTAGACGACTTTTTGACGGGGACTATCGATGGCGGCGGACAGTCTCTAGGCAACTCGATTCGACACACCTACCAGAACAACGACGGGTTGTATGTTCAGGATACCTACCAGCTGAACCCGCGATTGACGCTCGATTTCGGATTGCGCTGGGATTATTACGGCGTGGTCAGCGAAAAAAATGGCCTGTTTACGAACGTAACCTCGTTCGATCCAGTGGGACAGACTGTTACGCTGACGCAGCTGGGTCAACCGGGATTGAGCCGCGTCTATAATCCCGATTACAAGAATTTCGGACCGCGGGTGAGCCTCGCCTGGGACCCCTTTGGCAAAGGCCGCACCGTGATACGCGCCGGATGGGGGCTCTTTTACGACGCGGTTTCGCAAGACGTGTTTCTCGGAGAGCTGCCCTACAACTGCACCTTTTGTCCCGGTGTTGCGTACAATCCAGCCGGCCCAGCGCCTATCTTTTCGGTCGGAACTGCAGCGTCGATCGCGCAGAACGTGCCCGTATTCACGCTGCCATCCAGCACGCCGAGCGGAAGCATTTTCGCGGTTGACCGGAACCTCCCGACGCCGTACATGGAGAATTACAATCTGAACGTGCAGCAACAGATTTCCAGTAAGGTTGTGCTGCAGGTGGGCTACGTCGGCGATCAGGGGCACCGGCTGTTCCATTATCTCGACCTGAACCAACCGAATCAAGCGACAATCGATGCCTTTGACATCGCGTATGCTCAAGCGAATACGAGCTTTTTTGGCGCGCCCTGCTTTCCCGGTGGAGGACCTGGATGCATCAATTCTGGGCTGAATAATGCGGGTGTTACGCGTGTCTATGCGAACAATCCATACGGAGCCTTCTACATCAACCAGCTCCAAACGACCGCCAAGTCAAACTACAATTCGCTGCAGACCAGCCTGCGGGTGAACGGCTGGCACGGCATCACTTCGATCGTGAACTATGTATGGTCGCATTCGTTGGATAACGCCAGCGATAGCTTTGATTTCGTTCCCAACGCCGCGCAGCCCAACGACAGCACTCGGCCAAACCTGGAATATGGCGACTCGAATTTCGACATTCGCAACCGTTTCACGTGGATTTTTGCGTATGACCTGCCGCACATGGGCGGTAATTGGCAAAAACTGAAAAATGGCTGGGGATTGAACAGCACGACCACCCTGCAGAGCGGGCAGCCCTTCAACTTGAACTACAACTTTGAAGGGGACTTCAGCGGCAGTGGCGAGAGCTTCGACCGGCCGGATGTAGTTGGACCGATTCAATATAAATTCAACAACCCGTCCCAGTACTTGAACCTTGCCGCGTTCGAGACTCCATGCACTTCCCTTAGCGGACCTGCGCTCACGGCATGGGAAGCGGCCGCAGCGAATCCGAACCTTTCGGCGGCGGTCAACGGGCCAGACCAGAATTGCGTTCCCGGTACGCGGCATTTTGGGAATCTGGGCCGCAATTCGTTAAAGGGCCCGACCTTCAAGCAGTGGGATTTCGCCATTTACAAGAACACTCAGATTACCGAGCGCCTGGGGATGCAGCTGCGCGCGGAATTCTTCAACATCCTGAACCACCCGAACTTTTCAAACCCGTTGCTTCCGAATTTCATCGCCGATGCCGGACAACAGGGTATTGCCACGAACGGGATTAGCAACGGCTTTTACAACTTGACCGCGACTGGGGACGTCGGAATTGGCAATCCGTTCTTGGGCGGCGGGGCGCCGCGAGGCATACAGCTGGCAGCTAAGTTCACGTTTTAGACGCCGAAGATACGGGCGCGGAATTTCGGGGTTTGAATGTTGACGGCTCGGCGGCCATGAGTTTTGAAGGCTGCCGGGCCGTTTTCCATTTTATGTTGGCGTTATCGTAAGTGCATTAAAATCTGCAATGTGCAGCATGTATAGAGAGGGCAGGGCGCGGGTGGGCACCGAACGCCGTTCACAACGCTTGCCATTTGAGCTCGATGTAGCTGGCAGGAAAATGCGCACAGGCAGGATTGCCCTCCCCCGGGGCGGCCCTGTGCCACGGCGTAAGCGACTGATATGTCACGGATTTGAAATATTTGGGTAGGATTGTGCGTATTCATCTATGGAGCGACGGAAGAGCATCGGCGAGATGAGCACCGCGGAATTAGCGGATTTGCTAGCGCAGGTCCGGGCGGGCGATTCGGACGCCTGGGGCGACCTGTATGGCCAGTATGCTCCGGCGATATTCCGGTTCTGCCGGCGGGCTTTGCCCACGCGCGAAGATGCGGAAGACGCCACAACGGAAATATTCATGAAGGTACGGCAAAAACTCGGGATGTACGATTCCTCGCGGCCGTTTACGGCATGGCTTTATAAAGTGGCGAGCAATCATTGCTGGGACACGCTGCGGCGCAGGCGGATTCGTCAGGATCTGGAAACCGGAGACCTGGAGACGCTGCCGCTGGAACATCCTGATCCGAGCCAGCTGGAACAATTGCAGATGGATCACGACAGCAAACACGTGCGCGCCGGCCTGGCGAAATTGCCGGACCGCGCGCGCATGGCGTTGGTGCTGCGGTATTACTCGGAGATGAGCTACGACGAAATCGCGGACACGCTGGGAGTGCGTCGCGCGTTCGTGGGAGTGCTATTGCTGCGCGCGCGTCATCAACTGCGCGATGTGCTGGCGGAAAGCGGCGGCGGATTGCAGGGCGCGGTTGCCAGGGGAAGGTCATGAGCCACTTTGATGAAATGACGTGCCTGCTGTATCTGGAAGGGCAGCTCGATGCCGACCACGCGGAGGGAGTTCGCACCCACGCGGCTGGGTGCGCGGAATGCCGCGGTTTGTTGCGCGCGCTGCAAACAGAAAGCGTGTGGCTGCGCGAATCGCTGGAAGCGGACGACGAATCCGTGCCCGCGCGGCTGGTGCAAGCACCAGAACACGGCGGTGCGCCGTGGGGGTGGATTTCGGCGCTGGGATTGAGCGCGGGCGGAGCGTACACGTTGTGGAGCGGATTCATCGAGCCGTGGCAAGCGCAGGCGGCGCAGGCCGGTTTCACGCAGGGAAATTTGCTGACTATGCTTTTTTTCAGCGGTGCATTCTGGAAAGGATGGGACGCGATGCGAAGCCTGATGGAATTTCTGGCGGTGGGGACGCTGGGGCTGGTGGTGATGTGGCTGCTGCGGCGTCACCTGCGTCGCACGACGGCGCTGGCGGTGGTGATGGGCGCGCTGGCTCTGATGGTGGCGCTGCCTCCTTCGGCTGGAGCCGCGGAACGGAAGACCGGCGATCCGAATTATTCGCTGCCGGCGGGAGAAGTGGTGCATACGGATTTGATTGTATACGCGGATTCCACGCGGATTGATGGCGACGTGGAGGGCGATCTGATCGCGTTTTCGCGCAATGTCACGGTGAATGGGCACATCAAGGGCGACATAATCGCGTTCAGCCAGGAATTGCGCGTGAACGGCCCGGTGGATGGAAACGTGCGTGCATTTGTGCAGAACTTGCAGCTTTATGGCACGGTTACGCGAAACGTGCTGGCGTGGGCCGGCGATGTGAACCTGGATCAGGATGCAAGAGTGAATGGCACGTTGACCGCTGGATCCGGGCACCTGGAAATGAACGGGAAGCTTGCGGGGGATTTGCTCGCGTTTACCGGAGATGCGGATATCAATGGTCAGTTGGGGCGCAACGCGAGCATTCGCGCGGGACATCTGACGATTGGGTCGAAGGCTGAGATTTCCGGGCAGGCGACGGCGCAGTTGCGGCGGCCACCGGATGTTTCGACTAGCGCGAAACTGGGCACCCCGCTGGATTGGACGATCACCAAGAGCGGACCGGAAACGCGTTACTCGTCGGCGCGTTACTACGTGCACCAGGTTTTGAGGTGGGGCGCGAGCTTTCTGTTTGGGCTGGTGCTGCTGTTCGTGGTGCCCGGTTTCTTTTTTGACGCGGTGAAGGCCTGCGGCAAGACCGCTCCGGCAATCGGATTCGGAATACTGTTCTTGTTTGCGATACCGATTGCCGCAATCATCGTGTGCATCACGGTGGTGGGATTGGGCGTGGGAATTTCCGCGATGATGTTTTGGGCCATCGCCATTTACGCGGCGCAAGTGCTGGTGGGGGCGTGGCTGGGAGAAAAAATTCTGGGCGAAGGCGCCGGCGCGGGAGCAGCACTGGGACGTCTGGCACTGGGTTTGGCGATCTTGCGCTCGCTGGGGATGCTGCCATTTCTGGGCGGGTGGATTTCGTTTGTCGTGGTGATATGGGGAATCGGCGCGGTGGCGCTGGCGATTTACAAGAACATGCGGCCACAGTTGGCGGCTGCAGCAGTGGCGGTGTGAAGTTCGAGCGGCGGCCGTGGCTAACGCCGGCGTTAGGGCTGGCGCTAGGAGACCACTTCTAGTTTTTTGCCTACGCGGCCGATGATTTCGGCGGCGCGTTCCAGATCCGGGCGTTTGTGAGTGGCGGTGACGATGGTGCGCAGGCGCGCTTTGCCTTCGGGAACGGTGGGAAAGCCGATCGCGCCGGCGAAAACTCCTTCAGCGAATAATTCCCGCGAAAATTGAAATGCTTTGGCCGCCTCGCCCACCATGATGGGCGTAATCGGCGTCTCGCTCTTACCTGTGTTGAATCCCAGTTTCTTGAGTTTACGTTTGAAGAATTTTGTATTCGCCCAAAGCTTTTTGATGAGCTTTTCGCCGGCTTCGGAATCGAGCAGCTCGAATGCGGCCTGGCAGGTGGCGGTGACCGACGGCGGATGCGAAGTGGAAAAAAGGAATGGCCGGGCGCGCTGGTGGAGGAAATCGATCAGATCGCGCGAGCCGCAGACGTAACCGCCGATCGAGCCGATGGCCTTGCTGAGCGTGCCCACCTGGATGTCCACGCGGCCGTGGCAATTGAGATGGTCAATGGTGCCGCGCCCACGGCTGCCGAGAACCCCGGAGGAGTGCGCGTCGTCCACCATCATGATGCAATTATATTTTTCGGCGAGATCGCAGAGCGCGGGGAGATTGGCGATGTCGCCGTCCATGGAGAAGACGCCGTCGGTGATTAGAAGTTTCTTGCCGTTCCAGTCTTTGGTTTCCTGCAGGACGCGTTCGCAATCGGCGGCGTCCTTGTGCTTGAAGACTTTGATGGTGGCGCGGGAGAGGCGGCAGCCGTCAATGATGGAGGCGTGATTCAGCTCGTCGGAAATTACAAGGTCGTCTTTGCCGAGGATGGCGGAGACGGTGCCGGCGTTTGCCGCGAAGCCCGATTGGAAGACCACGCAGGCTTCCACTTTTTTGAAGCTGGCGATTTGCGCTTCCAGGTCCATGTGCATTTTCATGGTGCCGGCGATGGTGCGCACGGCGCCGGAGCCGACGCCGAATTTGCGGGTGGCGTCAATGGCGGCGCGGCGGAGCTTGGGATGCGTGGTGAGGCCGAGATAATTATTCGAGCTGAGGTTGATGACTTCCTTGCCGTCGAAATTCGCGAGGGGTTTTTGTTCACCTTCGAGAATTTTCAGATTGAAGTAGAGATGCTTGGCTTTCAGATCTTCGATAGCATCATGCAGATACTGGAGTTGGGGACGTGTAGCGGTGCTCATAATTCCTCCGGCGGATTCGTGGCGCGTTATTTATTTGCGCCGTTAGGATAAAACAGGATTTTACCAGCGAGGCCGGATTCCAGGAGTGAAAAGGCTTGCTCGAATTTGTCGAGGGGTACGCGTTCTTTGAAAAGCGGCTCGAGGTTGAGGCGATGGTGTTTCAACAGCTCGGTCATTTGCACCCAAGTCTCGAACATTTTTCGGCCGTAGATGCCTTGCACGGTGGCGCCTTTGAAAATTACATCGTTGACGAGATCGAAAGTGACGGGATCCTTGGGAATCCCTAGCAACGACGCGCGGCCGCCCTGGCGCAGCATTTCGAAGCCCTGGTGAATTGCGGCGGGATGGCCGCTCATTTCCAGGAGTACGTCGGCGCCCGCTCCTTCGGTAGCTTCGCGGACGCGCGCGACGATATCGCCTTGCGCGGGATCGAGGGCTTCGTCGGCACCCATTTGAATGGCCAGTTCGCGGCGATGCGGATTTACTTCGGTGGCGAAGATCATCGCGGCGCCGCAGGCGCGGGCCACGTTGATGGCCATCAGACCGATGGGGCCGGCGCCCGTGACGACCACGTTTTGCGCGGCAATCTCGCCGGCCAGCACGGTGTGCACGGCGTTGCCCAGTGGATCGAGGATGGCGGCGTAGTGTTCGGGAATTGCGGGATCAATTTTCCAGATGTTGCGGATGGGAATGACTACGAATTCGGCGAAGCAGCCGTCGGCGTCAATACCGATGATTTTCACGTACTGGCAAACATGCGGCTGGCCCATGCGGCAGGGGCGGCAATGGCCGCAATTTACGTGCATCTCGGCGCTGACGAAATCGCCGGGCTTCACGGAGGTGACCTCGGAGCCGACTTTTTCGACGTGCCCACAAAATTCGTGGCCGAAGGTCATCGGCGGATGGATGCGCGAGGCGGACCAGCGGTCCCAGCCGTAAATGTGCAGATCCGTGCCGCAGATCGAGGCGGCGCGCACGCGGACCAGAGCCTCGACGGGGCCCGGCGTTGGAATGGGGACGGATTCGAGTTGCGCTCCGCGCTGGGGACGCATCTTGCGCAAAGCTTGCATTGTGGATGTGGGCATCGTGTACAGGCGGAGGTGCGACACTCCGCCAAACTTGCGATTTTAGCACACGGTTTGGGGAAGCAAAAATCGGGGGCGCGCGCGGGTTGCTTCCGTTACAATCGCGGCGGTTCGAGAGGTGCGCGAAGCTGAGGGAGACACCTTGAGCTTTTCACAGCGGTTTGAGGAAATTCGTACGGGATTCGAGCGGCCGTTTTGGGTCGCGAACATCAGCGAGCTTTTTGAGCGCCTTTCTTATTATGCAGCGTTCGCTTCGCTGGCGCGGTATTTGCACGAGACGCTGAATTTTCCTGTGGAGCAGGCGGGGAGCCTCACGGGCCTGTTCGGCGGTTTGGTGTGGTTTCTCGCGGCGTTTGGTGGAACGCTCGCGGACCGGCTGGGATTCCGAAGATCGCTGTCACTCGCTTACTTCATTTTGAGCTGCTCGTACTTTATTTTGGGATCGCTGGGGTCGAGCTGGATTGCGCCGTTGCGCGCCGCGGTGCCGCTGGCGGTGCTGGTTACGGTGGTGCTGATGCTTCCGGCGCTGGGAATCGCGCTGGTGAAACCGTGCGTGGTGGGGACGACGGCGCGCGCGTCGAAGGAAAACGTACGGTCCATCGGCTATTCGATTTATTACACTCTGGTGAATATTGGCGGAGCGGCGGGGCCGTACGTGGCGTCGTACGTGCACCATCATCTGAGTGTTGAGAATGTGTTTCGCGTGGCAGCGTTGAGCGTGTTTCTGATGTTCATCGGCGTGGTGTTGTTCTTCAAGGAGCCGCGGCGATCGAACGAAGCGCAGGCGGCGAGTTTGGGAGAAGCGGCGCGAAATTTTGCGACCGTGCTGCGCAATCCGAAGTTCATGCTGTTCCTGCTGATTTTTTCCGGATACTGGATCGTGTATTGGCAGGAATTCATCATTCTGCCGCTGTACGTGCACAACTATATCAATCCGAAGACGGATACGGAGCTGATCCTGGTTACCGGGCCGCTGACGGTGATTGCGCTGCAAATGATCATGAGTTTGCTGACGCGGAAGATACCGGCGTTTCGCGCGGTCACGCTCGGGACGCTGATTTCCGCGCTGGCATGGTTGATTCTGATCGTGCGTCCGACAGTGCCAATGGTAATTCTCACGCTGGTTGCCGTTTCGATCGGCGAGATCGTGCAATCACCACGCTACTACGAATACATTTCGCGGCTGGCTCCGCCGGGGCAGCAGGGGACTTACATGGGCTTTGCATTTCTGCCGATCGGAATCGGGTCGCTGTTCGGAGGATGGTTCGGAGGGATGCTGATCCATCATTTCGGCGAAGTGCAGAAGCGGCCGGAGCGGATCTGGTGGGCGGTAACAGGAGTTGGCGTGACTACCGCGCTGCTGCTGTGGATTTACGATCGGATGTTGAAGCCAGGCGAGCCGGCGGCGGCTGTGGCGGCGGCGAATTCCTAGTTGACCATGCGGCGGAGGTTTTCGACGGCTTGGCGCGCCAGGGTGTAGCGCGGTTCGATGCGCAGCGATTCGTTGAAGCATTCGCGCGCGCGGGCGAGCATGCCTTTGGCAGCGTAGGCGCGGCCGAGATTGAAATAGGGAAAGTGGCGCGGGTCGTAGCGCGGAGCGGCGATGGCTCGTTCGAGCCAAGGGATTGCTTCGTCGTATTTTTCGAGCTGGATCAGGTACGAGCCGATGTCGTTGTAGGGATTGCCGAATTCGGGATCTACTTCAATGGCGAGCTTACATTCGGCAATGGCGTCCTCGATTTTTCCCTGAAAATGATAAGTCCAGCCTAGAAATGTGTGCGCTTCGGCCGTCGGGAAAAGCCCAAGAGAGTTTTTGTACAGTTCCACGGCGTGGTCGTAATCGCCTTCCATCTGCGCGCGATAGGCTTCTTGCAGCAGCGCCCACGCTTGTTCTTGGCGATCCGATGGCATTATTCACCGAGCGAAGTTCTGAATTGCAAATGCATCGCGCGGTTGCAACGACGCCCGCGCATGAGAGTCTGTGTGTCTCGCCGCTATTTTAGCGCGGAGCGGCGGATGCGGCGGCGAAGCTTTTCGAGCAGGGCTTCGAGGCGCTTGGTGTATTGCACTGGGTACACCGCGGTGCGATTGATCTGGCGATAAGTTCGCGGGAGGCGCGCGAGGCCCGCGAGGCAACGCGCGCGCAAATCGGCGACCGGTTGCGCCGGGGTGACGCGGCGGCCGCCGCGCATTACTTCGACGAGCATGGGCTCACCGCCATCGGCAGGCTCGCCGTCCAGAGCGATGCTGTCGTGGCGATATTCGCCGGACGGCGCGGAGTAGCGGAACACTTGTTTGCGGCCGGGGTAGGTGACTTTCGCCGCGCTGAGTTTGGCGGCTTCGCGAACTTTGCCGCCGCGCTCGACTTCGACCAACTTGTAGATCAAGTTCAGATGCGGAGCATCGCCGGGCGTTGCGAGCGCGGTGCCGACGCCGAACGCGTCAATAGCGGCGTGTTTCGCAAGCAGCGCGGCGATGCGCGTCTCATCAAGATCGCCGGACGCAAAAATCTTCACGTCCGTCCATCCGACGCGATTTAGTTCGCGGCGCACCCATTGACTGTCTTTCGCGAGGTCGCCGCTATCGAGCCGCACGCCAGCGGGCTTGCGATTCATCGTGATGATTCGTTTTACGGCGGTGTGGACATCGTAGGTATCGAGCAGCAGGACGGCGTGCTCCGGGAAGGCGTCGAGAAATTGCGCGAAGGCTTCGGTCTCGTCTTCGTGCGCCATTACCCAGGAGTGCGCTTGCGTGCCGTACGTTTCCATTCCGAATTGCTGGCCCGCGAGAACGTTGGAGGTGCCTTGGCAGCCGCCGATGGCCGCGGCACGGGCGGCGAGCAGACTGGCTTGGCTGCCGTGAGCGCGGCGGGCGCCGAATTCAACAACCTGGCGACCTTTGGCAGCGGTAACAACGCGCGCTGCTTTGCTGGCGATCATGGTCTGGTAGCTGAGCGTCGAGAGAAAATACGTTTCCATGATCTGGCCTTCGATGATGGGGGCAACGATGCGCAACATGGGCTCGCCGGGAAATACGAGAGAGCCTTCGGGCATGGCCCAGACGTCGCCGGTGAAACGGAATTTCGCGAGGTAGTCGAAAAATTCGCCGCGGATATTGCGGAAGACAGGATGCTGGCGCAGGTAGTCGATTTCCTCCGCCGAGAAATGCACGTTCTCGAGAAAGTCGAGCGCTTGTTCGAGGCCGGCGGCGACCAGATAATTGCGATGCGGCGGAAGATGGCGGACGAAGAGTTCGAACGTGGCGCGAGCTTCGAAGCGTGTCTGCAGATAGCCCGCAGCCATGGTCAGCTCGTATAGATCGGTTAACAGGCCTGAGTGTTCGAACATTTTCCTTTTCCAGGATGCGGCGGTTCGGCTACGCGCGATCGCGGCGCAGCCTAAGCCCGCCATCAACGGCTATGGTCTGACCGGTGATGTAATTGTCCGGCTCGAGAAAAAAGCGCACGGCGCGGGCGACGTCTCGGGACGCCCGAAGCGTGACACAGCGCCGCTGGCGACGTGCCGATCGTATTTTCCGGACAGCGCGCTGGCCGTGGCCATGCCGACGGTGGCGGCTCCGGGAGCGACCACCTTCACGCCGATACGATTCCATTGCTGCGCCAGTATGCGGGCTGCGTGGACGAGTGCTGCCTTCGGCGCGGCGTAGTTCAGGCCGGATGGAAACAGCGCGAGCGCCTGCATGGTAACGAGCAGCACCACGTTGCCACCGTCCGTGCTGCTCTCGATCGTAGTACCGAGCTCTATTGCCAGGAGAATCGGCCCCACGTAGTTGGATTCCAGCGAGGCAAGGAGAGTTTCACGATTCAGATTTTCGAAGGCTACGCGGGCCGGATCGCCCGGAAAGATAGCCACGCCCGCGAGCGGCGCGGCAAGTTTCTGTGTCGCAGTAACGTAGGCAAGTCGAACTCCAGCAGAAGCGACGTCGCCCGCGACAAGAGAAAGGGAGCAACCGAAGGTGGATTCCACGGCCTGACGCAGGGCTTCGGCGCGCTCGCGATTGGGGCGGTAGACCACGACCAGGTGGGCGCCTTCGCGCACGAGGAGCGCGAAGGTGGCAGCGCCAAGGCCGCCATTGTCGCCGGCGGGTGCCTTTTCGGGAAAGTGGTACTGAAACTCGTGGTACGCGTAGGCTTGACCTGCGTCCCAATACTGCGAGGTCATGTGTTCCTCGTCTATAGCCGTGATTTACTTCATGTTTAACGAACGAAACAGTTTATCTCGGGCTGCGGGATGGGATGAAAAGACAAAACCCCCAAGCCTCCGTTCCGTTGTCCGGAGCGGGCATGCCTGGGGGTTCGTCGTCAATCGCTGCGCCGGAAGGACTACTTCAGGACGGCGTCTTTGAATGCTTTCGCTGCGCGCAGACGCACAACGGTCTTGGCTTTGATCTTGATGGTCTCGCCCGTCGCCGGATTGCGGCCCAGACGCGCCTTGCGATGCGCCTTGACGGCGCGGCCGATGCCGGGGATGACGAACTTTCCCGCGCTCTTGGCCTCTTTCACAGCCAGCTTGAACAATTCGTCGAAGAAAGCCACGGTCTGCTTCTTGGAAATGGGCTTTTCCGGCGTGCTTACCTTTTCAGTGATGTGCGCAATAATCTTGGACTTGCTCAGCGGATTTGCCATCGAGTTGCGTTTTCCTCCTCAGTTTAAATTGCCTGGCGAGCCTGCGTTGCAGGATGCCTTGGGGACTATAGCGGCAGTAGCTACCGAACGCAAGTCAAACCTTCAAAAAAGCCCGATAAAACGGGCCTTTCCTTCGCGCGCCATTTTTGAGCGAAAAATCTACTGCGCGGCGAGCTGCTGGTAGAAGAGCGCGACGGCTTTAATTCCGCCGAAATAATTTTCGAGAGCGATGTGTTCGTCGGGGGCGTGAGCGTTTTCGTCGGGCAATCCGAAGCCCAGCAGCACGCAGGGAACTTTGAACGTGTCGTGCATCTGGGTGACGAAAGGAATGGAACCACCCTCGCGGATGAAAACGGCTTTCTTGCCGAAGCCGGATTCGAGCGCGTGAATCGCTGTTTGAAAAATAGGATGGGTGTACGGAGCGACCCATGGTTTGCCCGTGCTGAGAACCTGGAAATTGCAAGTGACGGACTTCGGCAGCAACTGGCGGATGTGGCGCTCGACGATCTTCGCGATCTTCGCGGGATCCTGATTGGGAACCAGGCGCGTGGAAAATTTCGCATACGCCTTCGCGGGAATCACAGTCTTTGCGCCTTCGCCGAGATAGCCGCCCCAGATGCCATTGAGTTCGAGCGTGGGACGCGTCCACAGCCGCTCGACGATCGTAAATCCTTTTTCGCCGTCGAGCGCGGGGGCGCCCACCGTCTTGCGAAATTCCTTTTCTTTCCACGGCAGGGAATTGAGCGCTTTGCGTTCCTGGCGAGACAGAGGTGTGACGTCGTCGTAAAAGCCCGGAATCGCGACGCGAAAATTCTTGTCGTGAAGCTTGGCGATCATTTCGGCAAGAATCGTAATGGGGTTGGGCGCCGCGCCGCCGAAAACTCCGGAGTGCAAATCCTGTGCTGGGCCGGCGACTTCAACTTGGTAATAATTCAGTCCGCGCAATCCGTAGGTGATGGACGGCACGCCTTTCGCCAGCATGGAGGTGTCGGAAACGACCAGTGCGTCGGCCTTCAGCCGCTCGCGATTGCGCTGCACGAAATCCCATAGGCTGACGCTGCCGACTTCTTCTTCGCCCTCGATCATGACCTTGACGTTCAGAGGCAATTTGCCTGTTTGGTTTTTCAGCGCCTCGAGCGCCTTGATGTGGATGTGCACCTGGCCCTTATCGTCGGCGGTGCCACGGCCGAAAAGCTTGCCGTCACGGACGGTGGGCTCAAATGCCGGCGAAGTCCAAAGATCCAGCGGCTCGGCGGGTTGCACGTCGTAATGACCGTAAAAAAGGACGGTGGGCTTCCCGGCTGCGTGGAGGGATTCGCCGTAAACCAGGGGATGCATTTTGGTCGGCGTGATTTCCACGTTTTCCAGGCCGGCGGCACGCAATTTTTCGGCGACCCAGTGAGCGGCGCGCTCGATATCGGGTTTATGTTCGCTTTTGGTACTGACGCTGGGAATGCGCAGAAACTCCTTCAGTTCGTTCAGATGTTCATCGCGCCTAGATTCGATGTACTCGATAAGGTTCATTGCCAGGGGGCCCCCAAACTATAAGATGGTAACGCCCGCGCCGGCGAATTCCGCGGCGCGGCATGAATGCGCATCACTGCTGTGCCAGCAAACAAGATTTGCGATTCTACGGAACCTTGTGCGATTTCAGCAAGCTTTTTACGGGCTGCGTTTTTGGAAACTTTCCAGTTGCGCACGGTTGACTCGGTTCCTGGCCCGATGCAGGATACCAGATAACCATGAGTGAGCCACAAAACAGCACGGCCCGGCGGAGTTCGCGCGTCTTCACCCGCATCCCTGTGCGCGCGACTGCCAAAAACAGCGATGGCAAGAAATTCCGCGAGAACAGCCAGACCATCGTCATCAATGCGCATGGCGGCCTGCTCTATCTGCAAGAAACGCTCGCGCTCGGCGCCGAAATCGTGCTGATCAATCCCGTCACCGAGGAAGAGCAAGAATGCCGGGTAGTCTATCTCGGCGATACATCCGAAAAAGGCACACGGGTCGGTGTGGAATTCCTTTCACCGAGCCCTCATTTCTGGGGTGTCGATTTCGCTCCGCAAGATTGGCCCGCGCGTCCGTCTGCCCAGCCATCACACTAGCAAGTTCCATCCCTCAGAGCAGATATGCGCTTCGGCACCGGGCTGTCGCTGGCTCGCAGAAGTGTTCTATCACGCAAAGAGGCACGTTGGAGCGAGAGTAGCTTGTTGCGGCGAGATTAACGAGAACCGAATATGACCGACGGTCATGTTCGGCCAGATTCGAATCGAAACGCAATTATTTCGCAGCGGGAGGCGTGTCGTAGGCGGAAAGGTCCACGTCCTTCCATTTTCCGTCCATGATTTCTTTGCGAATCTGGGCGGCGGTTTTACCTTGCTGCGATTCGGTGTAAGTGAAGGCCGCTTCCTTTTTGCAGAGCACGCAATGGGCGCCGTGATAATCGCTGAAACAATCGAGCAGGCTTTTGTGACCGACTTCCTTGTCGCAACGGCAATAGCACGGTTGCTGGTAGAGGATTGGTTTGATTTTCGCAGCGAGCGCGTAGATGTTCTGAGTTTCGGCGTCTGAGAATTGCGCGGGATCCAGCGTGTCTGGAAGCGGGCCTTTGGGCGGCTCGGCGTGATAGGCGGGCACGTCGGGTTTCGGGATTTTTGCGGCGAGAGCGGGAGACGAAGCCGGCTGGGATTCCTGGCCGGAAGAATTTTGGGCACGCGAGTAACCGACACCAAAGCCGGCCAATGCGGCACTGGAAATGACGGCCAGGATCAAGGCTCTTCGGAGCATCGCGGAATCTCCCTCGCCGGCTGCCCGATCAAGCGCGGAGCAGGCGGCGTCTTTCTACACTGGAATCTTAGCATTCTTGAAGCACGCGTGAAGGGCGGATTCGCGCTGGAGCTGAAGCAGCTGGTGTCGCGGGTGTTGATTGAGTATCGCGGCACTCGTTGCCGGGCATTAATTGTCATCAAATGCGGCGCAAGTTAGGATGGAACAAGCCATCGAAAACGGAGGGTAGGAAAGCGGTTGACTCCGGCGGTCTTGAAAAATTAAATCGCCGTCTTGCTATCTGACACAAAATCCAACTAAATCCCTTTGCCAGCCGTCAGATAGCGCGATTTTAGGTTTTTCCAGGTTGCGCCGTTCTTTCCTCTTTTACGTGGTCTCTAGCGACAATTTGGTGACAGTCGCTATTTTTCTGGGCTCGCGCAAACGTGAGTGTAACAGGCGAAGGTCAGGCGGCTAGCAGTAGAAAGTCTCGAGCAAGTTCGTCGGTTTTTCCGCGGCTTAAACCCGCTGCCTTGGCGTGTTCCGTCCAGTTATCCAGCGCCGAACGGACATCTACAAGCAATGCTTCTTTTCGCGGTACCCCGAAACGATCTGCTTCCGCAAGTAAGTCCGCTTTCGTGATTCCATCGAACTTCCCGTTTACGCTCATCAAGTGCTGATACGTCCACTCCCCTCTTGGATTGTGTGCGTGTGTTACGTCATATGCCGGAGCCAGCTCCCAGTTCTGGCCCTGTTTGAGCAAAAAGCTAAAATTTTTCGTGTGATCGTCGTAGTTTCGGGACATAACATTGAAAGCCATACGCAGAAACGTCTGCTGTATCGCGTCGTCGCCGAGCCCCAGCTGCGACACAATCATAAATAGCTGGGCATAGGCGTGCGTACCGCGCTGCTTATAATCCAGATTGTCCATCGCGCAAAGCGTCTGCAAGTGGTGCTTGATCGTCTTGCCATGCGCTACGTCCCGATCGAAGCGCCGCGTCATGAAGTGGGCGCGACCATTCTCTTCGAGCAATCGGCACGGAGACATCACAATTCCAGCCTGCGTCGCCATCTTGTAGTACGCAAATTCCGTCCTGCCATAATCTCCGCCCGTTCCCAGCTCGGCATCTTTTCCAATTCCATCAAACTTTATAATCCAGGGCTCGAACCCGGAAGCGATATCGAACTGGCCACTTCGAATTTGGTTCGTCTCGGGATTCCAAGCGACAACTGCTTTAGCGCGTGCGCCGCCCGCCGATGTGCCGACTCGAATAATGTTGGCCAATGCCGCCTTGGCATATGCGTCTTCGGACAGATCGCCTTCCACGACCTTCCTGGCCGCTTCGACAAGGGACTTCATCTTCAGCGGCGCGGTGCTTTCGCGGTGCGAGCCTAACGCTGGCTTGAATTCGAGAGCTCCCATGGCGCGCTTTCCCATGTAGGCCAAACGATCGAGCGTCGTTATTTTCGATTTCGTGGTTCCGTGCTCCGCCATCCAGGCATCGATCAACGCGTTGCCGAAATCGTCGGGCAACGCGTCCGCAAACATTGCGGGCAGCCGCCGAAACGTGGCCTCGGGTAGGCTCGGGAAGACGAATGTTTCTCGCGCATCCCTCACAGCCATCGTCAGGGGAGCGAGTTCAATTCCCAATCGACGCCACGACGGATCATAGGCAAATACGTAGTAGCCGAGCTGCGGGTCCGGTGCCAAAGCTCCGACCAGTTTTTCCCAAGCGCGAACTTCGATGACCGGGACGTTCAAGGATTCTTCTCCCTGTGTCGAGCCGAGCGCGGATGGCGCGCTCGCTGGGGCGGACTCTTCGTTTTCAGAAGCGCGAGCGGATTCACAGTTGGTTGCGGCGCCAGCATCTCGATGCCTTCGAGGTAGTCCAATGCCTTCAATGTGCGAAGCAGCGTCTGGAGCGACGAGCCACGGCCTGCTTCGAGATTCTGCAACGCCGCTCGCGTGATTCCCGCTCTCTCCGCAACAGCTCGCTGATCGATATTGCGGGACAAACGCAGTTGTCGCATTCGGCGGCCCAGCTCGATTTGCAATTCCTGTGGAGACTTAAATTTCATATCACTCATAGCCTTTAATTATAGGCTTTGTACTATATAATCGCAATAAAGCCTCTATTTTAAGGCTTTGAGATATTCTATCTGATTACTGCTAAAGCCATTATTTACATGCTTTAACATGCAAAGTCAATTTAAAGCCTGTATTTGCAAGCTTTATAGCAATCTAAGTATTCAATCCTAGGGTCGCCACCCCATGAAAGACACGAAGGAGTAAGGTATGTATACCTTCCTCCTTGCCAGGCCTTCAATCCCTGCTAGGGCGCGCATGAGAGGTGCTTCTCAATGCTATACAGGTTATGTAGACCTGTGTAGCCTCCACGAGCAAAGAACGCCTGTCCGTTCTTGTTGATCAATTTATGCAGGGCCTCAGCAACTCGAACAAACCCGTCTTCTCGCCCGCAGAAATAAGATGCGCACACAAATATCGGGAGCAAGCGAGCGGCAGTTGAAAAAGTCGACGGTTTTGGTGACAATTTGGTGACAGTCAGCCCGCAAGTACACCAAACTGGGCCAGTACTGTCACTAAACCGGGTCGCAGGCTACAATGTTGCAAGACGTCAATTCGGAGGGGTAGGAAAGCGGTTGACTCCGGCGGTCTTGAAAACCGTTAGGCCCGAAAGGGTCTCGTGGGTTCGAATCCCACCCCCTCCGCCAGCCAGAATTGGATTTACCGCTTCTCGGTGTTGCTCCATCGGCCAGACCTGTTCTGCGATGTTTGTGAGGCGCGACACCTCCGCGATCTAACCTGCACGCGGCGCCGATAGGCTGCGCAAGAACGTTTGTTATTAGCCGTGCTGTGAGGCGACGTCATCCCGAAGTGATTTCCGCGTCACCGTGTGCGTGAGGCGAGGCTCGCCCAAGGGAGCCGGGCGTCGGGGTCGGAGCTGATCAGCGCAAGTGCTGCTGAGGTTCGGCAATTGCTTTCGCTAGATCATTCAGGAACTGCGCGCCGCGCGCGCCATCCACGACGCGATGATCGCAGGAGAGCGTGAGCGTCATCATGCTGCGGACGGCAGGCTGGCCGTTGATGGCAACGATGCGATCGGTAATTGCGCCGACCGCCAGGATTGCGGCCTGCGGCGGCGGGATAATCGCGCTGAAGGAATCGATCTGGAACATGCCGAGGTTGCTGATCGTAAATGTAGCGCCGGCGAAATCCTGCGGGCGCGATTTGCCGGATTTGGCGCGCTCGGCGAGGTCGCGGCGTTGCGCGGCGATTTCGGCGATGGTCGCGACGTGCGCGTTGGGAATCACTGCCGCGATCACGCCGTCGCTTACGGCGATCGCGAGGGCGATGTTCACTTCTGCGTGGAGGCGGATTCCATCGCGCGTCCAGCTCGCATTCATGCGCGGGTGTTGCAGCAGGACGCGAGCGACGAGTGCGGTCAGCAAATCCGTGTGCGTGATTTTGACGCCGGAATTGGTGGCGGCGGAAGAGGCAGGTTTTTCGCGCGCTTGATGGAGCGCGCTGGCGTCCACTTCGCGAACCAGGAAGAAATGCGGGACGGTGGTCCAGCTTTGCGTGGTGCGCTCCGCCATCAACCGGCCGATAGAGGTGAGCGTCTCGAGTTTAGCGCCGGCGGAGGGCGTGGCCGCGCTTGGCGCGGGCGATTTTGCTGCGGCCTCGATGTCGGAAGCGAGAATTTCTCCGCCGGCGCCCGAACCGCGCACGTTTTCAAGATTGACGTGAAATTCGGCCGCGAGGCGGCGGGCTTTCGGTGAAATCTTCACCCTCGCGCCCGAGATCGCAGCATCGGAGGATGGAGCTGCCGATTCGGCGACGCGCCGTGCTGTGACGGCGGCAGTGGTGGACGCCGCAGCAGCAGGCGCTTCGTCCGCGGGAGCGGGTTCGCCCTTGTCCACGATCCAGGCAATCGTGCGGCCGACGGCGATTACGTCGCCTTCCTTCGCTTTCACGCCGGCCAAATATCCATCGGCGAGCGCTTCCACTTCGACCACGGCTTTGTCCGTCTCGACTTCGAGCAAAGTCTCGCCCTTGGCGACGGCTTCGCCTTCCTTTTTGCGCCAGGAAACCAGCTTGCCGGTTTCCTGGGTCAGTTCGAGAGCGGGCATAACAACACTGATGGCCATAATTCCTCGCGGAAAAGAAATGAAATCCTAGTCGGTAGCGCCGACCCGCTCGATTTTGGCGCTGGCTTCGACCATCTCCTTGACGCGCTTGCTGGGCGCCGCTTCGGATTCGCGCGTGGCAGATAGGGGCCCGTTCACGGTGAAATAATGCGCGCCCGCGACCATCAATTGCTCCGCCGGGAAACGCGTGATCACCTCGTGGCCGGTTTCGGTGACCACGATTTCTTCCTCGATGCGCGCCGCGGCCCATCCATCGGTGGAGGGCCAGAACGTTTCCAGAGCGAAAACCATGCCGGGCTTTATCTCGTAGGGATGATCGAGCGAAACCAAGCGGCTGATGACCGGCTTTTCCCATATCGCCAGGCCGATGCCGTGTCCGTATTGCAAAGCGAACGCCGCTTCTTCGTTGGGGAATCCGAATTCCTGCGCCTTCGGCCACAGCGCCGCAATTTCGCCGGTGGTGCGGCCAGGACGAACCAACGAAATCGCCGCATCCAGATATTCGCGGCAGCGTTTGTAGGCGTCAATCATGGCGTGCGACGCGTAGCCGATGGTGAAGCAGCGGTAGTAGCAGGTGCGATAGCCCATGTAGGAATGAAGAATATCGTAATAAACGGGATCGCCCGGACGCAGCACGCGGTCTGAAAAAACGTGTGGATGTGGATTGCAACGTTCGCCGGAAATCGCGTTGACCGCTTCGACGTATTCCGAGCCCAGATCGTACAGGACTTTGCTGACGAGGCCGACGGCCTCGTTTTCGCGCATGCCCGGCTTCATCGCGCGGTAGAGCTCGTCGTAGGCCGCATCCACCATCATCGCGGAAGTATTGAGCAGCGCGATTTCGTCTCGGGTCTTGATGACGCGCGCGTCGGACATGAGCTGCTGGCCGTCTACAATCTGGATTCCTTCGCGCTGCAGCGCAAAAAGAATGGGTGGCTCGATGATGTCAACGCCCAGAGGCTCGTGAAGCAGGCCGACTTCTTCGAGTTCAATGCGAATTTTTTTCGCGACGTCTTCGGCACGGCCCATTTCCGGCGACATCGCGCCGCGCAGCAGAGGAATGCCGGCGCGCGAGCGTTCGCCGAGCCAGGGACAATGCAATTGATGATGCTTGGCGGCGGAGCCAAAATCCCAGAGGATCGGCTCGCTCTTGCGCGTGAGCAGCGTGAAGCGGCTCATTTTGTCCTGCGCCCATGAACCGATGTGCGTGGAGGTGATGTAGCGCACGTTGTTCATGTCAAAGCACAGAATCGCGCCCATTTCGGATTTGGCGAGAAGATCCTTCACGCGCTGCAGACGTTCCGTGCGCAGACGATCGAAGTCAATGCGCTGTTCCCAATCAACCGCCATCGTTCCATGCGTTGGTAACGCCATGGCATCCCTCCTGAAACTACGAAATCAAGACCGGCCGCAAAGCGTCATGGCTGTATCAAAAACTGTTTTCCCGGTGGGGACCGTGAGATCTTCCAGCGGCGGCGAGAACGGGATGGGGACGTGCATTGCTCCCATGCGCTTTACCGGGCCATCGAGGTAATGAAACGCGCCTTCGGCAATCGTGGCTGCGATTTCGGCGGCGACGCCGTAGCGGCCATAGCCTTCATCAATCACGATGGCGCGCGATGTTTTCTTTACGGACTCGATCAAGGTGTGTTCATCGAGCGGCCAGGTAGTTCGCGGATCCACAATTTCGGCGCTGATCCCGGCTTGCTCGAGCATTACAGCGGCTTCCAAAGCAACTTGCACCATGCTGCTGGTGCCGACCAGCGTGATATCAGTGCCGATGCGCTTCACGTCCGCGACGCCGAGCGGGATGGTGTATTCCGCTTCAGGCACCGGACCCTTCAGCTTGAAGCTCATCTTGTCTTCAAAAAAAATCACCGGGTTATCGTCGCGAATCGCGCTTTTCAGCAAGCCCTTGGCGTCATAGGGCGTCGAAGGCAGCACGACTTTTAATCCCGGGATGTGACTGAACCAAGCGTGCAGCGATTGGGAATGCTGCGCCGCGGAGCGCCGCGCGGCGCCGAGCGTGGTGCGCATCACCATGGGGACGTTCCATTTTCCGCCCGACATGTAATGCACTTTGGCGGCTTGATTGGCCATTTGGTCCATGGTCAGCGTGATGAAATCGCCGAACATGATGTCCACGACGGGACGCAGGCCGGTCATCGCCGCGCCCACTCCCACGCCGGTGAATCCGGCTTCTGAAATTGGCGTGTCCACTACGCGCGAGGTGCCGAACTCTTCAACGAGGCCGGAAAGTACTTTGAAAGGTGTGCCGGCTTCGGCTACGTCCTCGCCCATGATGAAAACGCGCGAATCGCGCCGCATTTCCTCCGCGAGCGCTTCGCGGACCGCTTCGGCGAAAGTTATTTCACGAATTCCGGTTTCAGGCATAGACGTCCTGGTCAACTTCGTCCGCGCCGGGATACGGCGCTGCGACAGCAAATTTCACGGCCTTATCCATTTCAGCTCTTAGTTCGGAGTCAATCGTGCTAAGAGCGCCGGCGTCGGCGTGCTTCTGAGATTTCAGCCACTCGGCGAAATTTTTGATCGGATCGCTCTCAGCCAGCCATTGCTGCTCTTCTTTTTTCGAGCGGTAATATTCCCGATTGATATCGCCGACGTGATGCCCGCGGTAGCGGTAGGTATTGCAGAGCAGAAATGCCGGGCCTTCACCGCGTCGGGCCCGATCGGCGATGTCTGTGGCGACGGCGTGCACTGCGCGAACGTCCTGGCCGTCCACAGTTTCCGCGCGCACGCCGAAAGCCGCGGCACGGGAGGGAATATCTCCGGCCGTGGTCTCCGAAAAGTGCGTGTATTCGGTGTACATATTATTTTCGCAGACGTAAATGACGGGCAACTTCCAGAGTTGCGCGAGGTTCATGCATTCGTACAGCACGCCTTGACCGAGCGCGCCTTCGCCAAAAAAGCAAACGGCGACTTGTCCCGTTTTCAAAGTCTTGGCGGAGAGCGCGGCGCCGGTAGCGATGCCCACGCTTCCCGCAACGATGGCATTCGCTCCCAGATTTCCGGTGGCAGGATCGGCGATGTGCATCGAACCGCCCTTTCCACGGCAGTATCCGGCTTCTTTTCCAAGCAATTCCGCAAACATCAATTTCGGAGACGCGCCTTTGGCGAGGCAGTGGCCGTGCCCGCGATGAGTGCTGGTCACGTAGTCATCATGGCGCAGAGCTTCGCAAACCCCCACGGCGATCGCTTCTTCGCCGATGTAGAGGTGCGCCAAACCAGGCATCAGCGCGCGCGTGTACAATTCATTCACATTTTCTTCAAACAGGCGGATGGCCATCATCTGGCGGTACATGCGTAGCCACTTTTCCACGCCAACGCCAGCGCTTGTTCTTGTCGGGTCAGAAACCGTTGTCATTTCGCTACTCCGGACATTCGTGCCAGAACTTCGAACACTACGGCAAAATCCTGCTTGGCGAACCCCATTCCACGTGCGGCGGTCAGAAATTCGTTGCAGACGGCCGTCGTCGGCAAAGGAATGTCCAGCGCACGGCCCATGTCCAGAGCGAGCATCATGTCCTTCTGCATCATGTTCACGTCAAACCATGCTTCTGCCGGCATGGTGAGCACGAACGGGCCGCGATATTTAATCATCGGAGAAGCGATGGCGCTGTTCGTCAGAACATCGACGGCGACTTCGCGCGCGATGCCGCTTTTTTCCGCGAGCAAGACACCTTCGCAAAACGCCATCATTTGCACGGCGAGGCTCAGGTTCGTCGCGATTTTCATGGAAAGCGCCAGGCCGTTGTCTCCGACGTAAGTCACTTTCGGTCCGATGTCGTCCAGGATCGGTTTCAGGCGATCGAAAGTCTCGCGGCGTCCGCCAACCATCACAGACAGCTTGCCTTCCTGGAGTGTAATCACGCTGCCCGAAACCGGCGCGTCAATCATGTCGGCGCCCTTTTCGCGGGCCTTGGCTGCGACACTGCGGCTGTAGTGGGGACTGACCGTACTCATATCAATCAAAAATTTTCCCGGCGCAACCACACTGAGGATTCCGTCGGACCCCTCCATGATGGCGGCCAGCGCTTTTTCGTTGGTGACCATCGAGAACGTGACGTCTGCCGAGGCACAGACCGCGCGAGGCGAATCTGCCCACTTCATTCCGCGATCAATCAAGCGCTGCGCTTTGGCGCGCGTGCGGTTGTAGCCCGTGACGGTGTGGCCCTTGCTCAGAAGGCGGCTGACCATCTCGCTGCCCATCACGCCCAGTCCGACAAAACCTAAATTGGCCATTCTCGTCCTCGCCGAGGTCAGATATTGGAATCGGGAACTGCGCCGCGGTGCTCGTGCGGGCGTGAATCCTCGCGGACCTGCTGCAGATGATCGCGCATCGCCGCGCGCGAGGCTTCCGCGTCGCGCCGTTCGATGGCCGCGAGGATCCGCGCGTGATGGTACTGGCCGCGCTGCGGTCCGCCATCTTCAAAAAATATCCGCATGCGCTGTTCGCGCAGCAATCCCACGATCGAATCGAGCAGCGACAGAATCAGGGGATTCTCCGCGGCCTCGGCGAGCGCCAAATGAAAATCCAGGTCCGCTTCGATGTAGGCGTCGGGATCCTTCACCGCGTCGTTCATCACCGTAAATGCCTCGCGCATCAGTGCGAGTTGCGGCTCCTGGATGCGAGTCGCGGCGAGCGCGGCAATTTCGGGCTCCAGAATCTGGCGTACTTCAGCCAGGTATACGGAGCCGTCCGCCTGATCGATCCGCATCATCAAATCGATGGATTGCCGCACTGCCTGCGAAGTTCCGTTCGTGATGAATGTGCCGCGCCCCGAATACGCTTCCACCAGGCCCTTCTCATGCAGAGCTTTAACGGCTTCGCGCACCGCGGTGCGGCTCACGCCGAATTTCAAAGCCAGTTCGCGTTCGGAGGGAAGTTGGTCGCCGGCCTTCAGCGTGCCTTTGGTGATCGAATCCTCGATCTGCTGCACGATCTGTTCGTACAGACGCGACGTCCGAACTACCTTGTACATAAAACCTCCTGCCCTATGACCACCAGGCGTCCAGTGGCCAGACCGGCATACCACACGCGGTTCGTTCAAATCAAAGCCGTCACGAATCGATCCTGTCAGCCCTGCACCCCAACGACTGTGCGGCCGTTCTGGCTCTGGCCGAGCCTTACGCCCCTTCGATCGAAACTGTCTTTATGTTCATGAACTCGCGAATTCCGAAAATCGCGAGCTCTCGACCGTGGCCGGATCGTTTGACTCCGCCGAAAGGGAGGCGAGGGTCAGAGGCGACCATCCGGTTGATGAACACCATTCCGGATTCCAGGCCGTTGATGAACTTTTCTCGCTCCGCAGGGTCGTTGGTCCAGGCGCTGGCGCCCAGGCCAAATGGGCTGCTGTTAGCAATCCGAATGGCGTCTTCCGCATTCTTGGCGCGGAACAGGGACGCGACGGGTCCGAATAGTTCGCCGCACGCCGCCGGAGAATCCTTGGGAATATCGGCGAGCACCGTAGGGAGGTAATAGTTTCCGGGCTGATTCAGACGTTTCCCGCCGGTCAGCAGCCGCGCTCCTGCACGAATGGTTTTTTGCACGTCGGCGTCAAGTTCCGTCAGCGCTTCTGCAGAGGACAATGGACCAACGTCGGTACGTTCATCGAACGGATCGCCGACCTTCAGCGATTCCATTTTTTTCACGAAGAGGCGCTCGAATTCGTCCGCGATTTCTTCCGCGACGATAAATCGCTTGGCCGCGATGCAGGACTGGCCGTTATTGAGCACCCGCGCCTTGACGCCCACGGCAACCGCCTGGTCCAGATTGGCGCTTTTCATCACAATGAAGGGATCGCTGCCGCCAAGCTCGAGTACCACTTTCTTGATGTCCGTCGCCGCGGCGATGCCGACCTGTACGCCTGCGCCCTCGCTGCCGGTGAGGGTCGCGGCTTTGATCCGGGGATCGGCGAGGATCTTGGCGACTTTATTTGAGCCGATGAGCAGCGTTTGGAAAACGCCTTCGGGAAATCCTGCCCGCAGGAGCACTTCTTCAATCATCAGCGCCGATTGCGGCACATTCGACGCATGCTTCAACAATCCGACGTTTCCGGCCATCAGCGACGGCGCGATGAAACGGAAAACCTGCCAGAAAGGATAATTCCAGGGCATCACCGCCAGAATCGGGCCCAGCGGCAGGTATCGCACGAAGCTCTTGCTTCCGGGAACGTCGGCCGCTTCGTCCGCCAGGAATTTTTCGGCACGCTCCGCATAGTAGCGGCATACCCACGCGCACTTCACGGCTTCGTCCACCGCGGAACGATAGGTCTTGCCCATTTCGGTGGTCATCATCCGGGCGAATTTTTCTTTGTCAGCTTCCAGAATGTCCGCGGCTTGTAGCATCAGCGTTGCGCGACCGGCGAACGATGTCTTGCGGAACGAATCGAAGGCTTCGACGGCGCGCTGCAGCTTGTCCTCGAGCTGCGCGTCGGTGATTGGCTCGAAGCTTCTCAGCACTTCACCGGTTGCCGGATTCGTTGTTGCGATGCTCATGACGCGCTCCTCTGAGTCACTGATAGGGCACAGGCGCAGATTGCAACGCCAAGAGAACAATTGCACGAAAATGCGAAAAAAGCCGTGGGAAAGGGGCAAATAAGCAAGGTTTGAGCGTCGTGCGACATTTGGTATAGCCATCATACCACAGAATTGCAAATTGTTTCGATAAAAATTACCTTGACATGCGAAATCATTGAGTGGTAGGGCTGTCATACCACATTGGGCGCTTTAGCGCCTTTTGGCACAGGGGTGGGGGAGAAACATGGAAATGCAAACGTTACGGCGGGGTTCGCGTGTGCGCCCGTTTTGGGAGAAAGTCGCTCGTGTTTTGGTTATCGGGTTGGGAGTACTCGTACTGTCCAGCCCGCTCCTCTCGCAATCTTCCACAGGTCGAATCCTGGGCGATGTCCGCGACCCGAGCGGTGCGCTGATCGTGGGCGCAACCGTCGAGATTACGGATGTGCAGCGCGGGGTAACGCGCACGCTCCAGACGGACAGTGCCGGCGAATACGCGGCACCCAACCTGGATCCCGGGATCTATAGGGTTGCCGTCACCAAACCCGGCTTCAAGCGCTTCGAGCGCACCAATATTCAATTGGAAGTTGCCAGCGACGCGCGCATTGATGTTGTCCTGCAGCCCGGCGATGCCACCCAGACGGTGATCGTTAACGAGGAAGTGCCGCTACTGAATACGACTTCTTCCACTCTGGGAGGAACTTTGAGCAACGAGGAAATTACCGATCTGCCGCTCAATGGGCGCAATTACGAAAACCTCCTGCAATTGCGCCCGGGCGTAATGCGCTATCCCGGCGGCGGATTTTCCACGACGAGTACCGACGGTCTGCGTGCGGAAGACAACGGCTATTTTGTCGATGGGCTTTTCAACAGCGAACCTTTTTCAGGGCAGAGCATCATCAACGGCGCGGGGATCGCAGGGGATTCCGCAACGATTTTACCGATTGACGCAATCCAGGAATTCAACTTGATTGAAAATCCACCTGCCGAATATGGCTGGAAACCCGGTGCAATCGTGAACGTCGGCCTGAAGTCCGGCACCAACACCCTGCACGGAACAGCGTACGCGTTCGGCCGCGACACGCCGCTGGACGCCCGGAACTACTTCAACACCGATAATCAGATCAAGCAGCCCAGGAATCTCGAACAGTTCGGCGGCACGGTCGGCGGCCCCATCAAGAGAGACAAATTATTTTTCTTCGGCGGGTACGAAGGCCAGCGCTACGTCGTCGGGAACGTCGGAACGATATCAACCCCGGCAACCGTTGGATTGCCGACTCCCGCAGCCGGCACCAATTGCACGTTTATGGCCAGCGGAGATTGTGCAAACAGCCTGGTCAACGCGATTCAAGACTTGGTCGCGGGCGGAAAAACTGTAAGCCCCGCCAGCCTGCAAATCGGAGGCTGCACTTTGGGACCTCCGGTTACTTGCAACGGCACCGGGTTTCCCACGAATCCTGGCACCAATCCGGCCGGCGCCACTACGATCAACTTTGGACTTCCCAACAGCGTCAGCTCGGACAACGCGATCGGCAAAGTGGACTACCACATCAACGACCGGAACACCGTCAGCGGCCGGTATTTCTATGGCGACAACAACGGAACGGTGAGCGATGCGAGCGAGCTCCAGACCAAATGGCTGACGCAAATCCACACCAGAGCGCAGGTGGCGGGCGTGAACTGGACTTACGTCCCGAATTCACAGTGGGTCAACGAAGCCCGCTTCGGTTACAACCGCCTTTACCAGCCAACCTTTACCAACGATCACAACGTTCCCGCCAGCGATTACGGCCTGGACACCGGCGTAACCAATCCGCTCTACGGCGGATTGCCCCGCATTAATATCGCCCCGTTCTATATTTTTCCGCAGGAATTGGGGGGATTTAACTGGCCGAAAGTGCAAGGCCCGGATACGCGTGTGCAATTCGTTGATCACATCTCGCGCGTAATTGGCAAACACGCCCTCAAGTTCGGAGGGGAAATTCACCGCGACGCGTTCAGCGGCGGCGCGTACGGCGGCGCGCGCGGCAGAATCAAATTCGGATTTAACTCTGCAGACTTTCCGTTCCCGACGGCCACATCGCTTGAAGCGTACTTCGCCGGCTTTCCGGACTCCGCCAGCTTGTTGGTAGGCGATCCCACTCGACACATCCACAATTGGGGCTACGCCGGATTCATCCAGGACGACTGGCGCGCCACCAGGAATCTCACGTTCAATTTGGGTCTGCGCTACGAGATCAACACGGTCGTAAAAGAAGACCACAACTTGCTGGGCAATTTCAGTCCAACGGTCGGGCTGGAGCAAGTGGGCCAGCAGATTGGCGCACCCTATCACGGCGATCATACCAATTTCGCGCCTCGTTTGGGGGTCGCATGGGATCCGTTTGGAACGGGAAAGACCGTGATCCGTTCCGCCTTCGGCATGATCTACGAGACGATCAATTGGGAATCCTTCCTGGCGCTGAACAATTCCTTGGGTATCAGCACGATTCCCACGGGCGCGATGGGAGTAGGCCCCGGGGGAACACAAGGAACCGGAACGATTGACGTGGGTACCGTAAACCTTAGCCCGGGCGGGGGTGGTTTGAACTGGAATGGACCAGGAACGGTTTTTCCGACGACATCGTTGACCTGTAACGCGGGCAGCCCTTGCTCTATCTTGGGCATTGATCCGAATCTCACGACACCTTACGTCCTCAGCTGGAATCTAAACGTCCAACATGCGATCACGAATAATCTTTCACTGGAAGTGGGCTACGTCGGGAACCACGGCTCGAACTTAGTCGGTATTCGGGACCTCAACCAGGCGGCGGAAGGTTCGGGATGGACACCTGCGGCAATTTCAGCCTGCCAGGCGTCCGCTCCCGCATTTAATAGCTGCGCGTCCGATGGCGGCGCCGAACAGGCGTCGCGGCCGTTCAACACCGCATTCCCGTTCCTGCAGAACATCTATCAGATGAGCAACAATTACAAATCGAATTACAACGGCCTGCAAGCAACGCTCACCGGCCGCGAATATCACCACTTTACTTTTGTCGCCGGCTACACCTACTCGCATTCGCTTGACGATGTTGGCGCGAACTGGGATTTTGGCGCAGGATTGGGCCTGCCGTCTGACAGCACGCACCCGGAACGCGAGTACGCGAGCAGCGATTTTGATATCCGGCATCGCGGTACGCTGACCATAACCTATGCCGTCCCGGGCCGTGACGGCTTTGCGCAAATGTTGAAGGGTTGGGAGCTCAACTCCATCGTAGTCCTCTCCAGTCCGCAGCCTTGGGGCGTGATGGACGCGGGGACCGATGTCAGCGGCACCGGCGCACTCAATGATCGCTGGAACTTCTTCGGGAGCCCTTCAAATTTCACTTCGGGCGCGGGACCAATCCCGTACTCGCCGGGTCAATCGAATCCGGCATGCGCCGCGCAAGCCCTTACCCTCGATGGCGGCAATCCCACGGGTTTGAATAGCACGGCGCTGGGTGCTTTCGGCTGCTTCACCAAGGGCAATTCGATATTGCTGCCACCCGCGCTAGGGACTTTTGGCACCGTGGGACGCAACGAATTCCGCGATTCCGGATTTCGCAACTGGGACTTCTCGGTGGGCAAGACCTGGAAATTTACGGAAAGATTCAGCGCGCAATTCCGTGCGGAATTTTTCAACATTCTTAACCATCCCAATTTTGCCAATCCCTTTGGCGGCCAGAACGGTTGGGCCCACAACGATCCATCCACGGGAGCCGGAGGAATATTCGGCTGCGGATGCGCCACGCCTGACGTAGCGGCGTCCAATCCGGTGATTGGTTCCGGTGGCAGCAGGGCCGTCCAGTTGGGTTTGAAGCTTCTCTTTTAAGTCGCGCGGTGGGCGATAAACGGGAGCCAGCGGAGTTCCTGGCTCCCAGTCACTTTGTGGATCACTGCAGTGAAATCCTGCTGGCTAGTGTAAGTGTAGGAGCGACACGAGCGTTTCGAATCGTGAAACGTCGCGCCGTGAATCCGGAAGGGGGCCTTGTTTCATGCGAAGGACGAATTCTTTCCTCAGCGAAATGGTTTGTGCAGCGGCTTTGGCGTTTTCGTTTTGCTTTGCGGCACCCGCAACAAACGCTCAACAGGTACGACCTGAGCGCACCATCGAAGAAATCAAGGCTGAGGCGATCACGCGCGCCGAAAACGGGCAGTATCCGTGCATCGGACAAAACCCCGACGACTTGCGCGAGGCGTTTGCCTCGATCAAGACGCGGGACCGCGACGAATGGGCCGCTGCTTTCATTGCGGTTGGCGATAAGTGGATGGCCGAGGCAAAGTCGCTCGAGAAAAGCGATCCCGTCAAGGCCAACGCGGACTACATTCGCGCCTGGCGCGTTTACTCGTTTGGGCGCTGGCCCGTGCCGTCTTCTCCCGGCAAGCAACGCGCTTACGAGAAAGCACTGGAAGCGTTTCGCGCGCACACGAAATTCTGGGATCCGCCGATGGAAGTGGTGCACATCCCCTTTGAAGGCAAGGAAATCACCGGCTATCTGCGCTTTCCAAAAAACGCGACCGGCCCGGTCCCGATGGTGATTGCGATTAATGGTCTCGACAGCCGCAAAGAGGATCTGTCTGAAAGTTTTTCCGCGATTTTGCCTTTCGGCATCGGATACATCGCCGTGGATGGCCCTGGCACGGGGCAAGCTCCCATCAAGGCCAGCCCCACTGCGGATCGTATGTTGTCACGCGTGATTGATTACGTTTACAGCCGCCCGGAAGTCGACAAATCCAGAGTGGAATTCCACGGCGTCAGTTGGGGCGCGTATTGGGGCACCAAGATGGCGATCCTCGAAAAAGACCGCCTGAAAGCCGTGAGCGTGCAATCGCCGCCGATTCACGACACGTTTCAGCGAGATTTTGTACTAAACAATTTGCAGGGCAACCGCGAATATTTGTTCGATCAATTGCCGGCGATGATGTCTATCTTCGATAACGTGAACAACCTCGATGACCTGCTGGAGATTTTTCCGAAGATGTCGCTGGTCACTCAGGGGCTGCTCGGCAAACCCACCGCGCCAATGCTGATCATGTCCGGCGTGCTTGATACGCAAGTTCCGATTTCCGATACGTATCGCCTGCTAAGCGCCGGCGACGTCCCCAAGACCGGATGGATCAACCCGCATGGCGGGCACTTGGGGCGGCAGAAAGGCGTGTGGCCCGATCCGGTGATGTTCAAGGAAGTGATTGTGCCGTGGATTGTGCACGTTTTGGATATGGCGCCGCCGACGCAGTAGCGTGCGAATCCGCCCGCCGGGACGAAGGTCGCCCGGCGAATCCGCAAGCAACAGCTACGAAGAACGCTCGTGAGATGGTCGCGTTCTTCGAGCCGTCGCCCGCCTGCTAGCCGTGCAAACCCGATTCGAAATCAATCCGCGCTTACTTGCCGTAGACGAGCAGCGTAAATGTGCCCGGAACGATCGTTGGGCGCGGGTGCGGATTTTCCGGCTTCGAGACCGGGGCGGCACCTAACTCCGCAGTTACCGGATGAACGGAGTCGGTAGCGTAATCGAGAGCCATGCTGCGGGCGCCACACTGTGTCTGGATTGTTTCCATGAGTGAAAATTTTGTGGGTGAGTCTTCGTGCGCGATGGTGAGGGTGCCGTCACCGCAGGAAGCGAATGCGTAACCAGTGGCGGGATCGAAGCGATTGGCGTCCACCCCCTGGCCAACGGGAACGGTGGCGCGAACTTTGCCGGAATTGCCGTCGACCGAGGCTTATGCCAGAACGTGCAGCCGAGCGCGGACCTTGAAACGGAATTGGCGGAGTGCAGTATGATGTCGCCATGCGGCTGCTGCTGGTGGAAGATGATCCCGGAGTTCTGCGTTTCGTCCTGAAAGGGCTGCGCGAACAGGCCTATGCGGTGGACACCGCAATCACCGGCGATGACGCGCTGTATCAGGCGGAAATCAATACCTACGACTTGATAATCCTGGACGTGATGATTCCCGGCCGCGACGGGTTTGCAGTGTGCAAACAAATTCGCAGCTCCGGTAATCGCGTGCCCATCTTGATGCTGACGGCGCTCGACGGCGTGGAGGATCGCATCGCAGGGCTGGACGTGGGCGCGGACGATTACCTGACCAAGCCCTTCGCGTTCCGCGAATTGCTCGCACGCCTGCGCGCCTTGTTGAGACGCTCGGGCGAGCTTCGGCCTCCGGACATTACCGTGGCGGATCTGGTGGTGGATACCGCGGGGCAAACAGTCACGCGCGGCAGCCGTCGCATCTCGCTCACCACCAAGGAATATGCGCTGGTGGAATTTCTGGCGCGCAACGCGGGGCGCGTGGTGGGACGCGCGGCGATTGCCCAGCATGTGTGGGACGAATCCTTCGACCCGTTTTCGAATTTGATTGAAGTTTACGTGAATCGCTTGCGGCGCAAGATCGACGCGGACTCGAAAGTGCCGCTCTTGCACACCCGCCGTGGTGCGGGCTATCTGTTCGGACCACAGGGAGAGAATACGCGCGCCAGTGACGCGGCGGACCGGGACGAGCAGCGACCAGCGAAGAAGAGATTGAGTCCGGCGAGCAAGAAGAACCATGTTTGATACATTGCGCGCGCGTCTGACGCTGTGGTACTCCGTCGTTTTGGCACTGCTTCTGCTGCTCTTCAGCCTGACCAGCTATTTCCTTTTTTCCCGAGCCGCGAATCACCGCACCGATGCCGACCTGGCAGAACTCGCCAATTCTTTCCTGGTGACCTTCCAGGATGAACTCAAGGATCCGGACAAGCCTGGCGGATTGCAGGCTGCCGCGCGACAAGCAATGCTCGAGCATCACGTGCGAGGCGATGTTGTTCTGTTAGTCGATGCGGCCGGCAAGATCGCAGCGAGCTCAACGGACCTGATTCCTTCCGCTGCGCCGGCGAATTCCATTGCCTCGCGTGCCGTCGCTTCCAGTGGCTTCCAGAGCTTCGTGGCGGAAGCGTCGCAATCAGAGCGCAGCTATCGCAGCATCTCGGGAGAAAAAGGCGGCTTTCGCGCCTACGCGACGCGATTTTCCGCAGACGGCCAGTCCTGGTCGCTCGTAATTCTTCGCTCTCTGCATGCGCAGCAGGAAATGCTGGAGCAAATTCGTGTGGCGTTCACGTGGCTGATCCCGCTGGGTGTGCTGCTCGCGGGCTGCGGCGGATATTTTCTGGCGCGCAGAAGTCTGGCGCCCGTTGCCGCCATGGGCCAGCAGGCGCAACTCATCGGCGCGGCAAATCTGCATGAACGCCTCGAAGTGCGCAATGCGAACGACGAGCTCGGCCGGCTGGCGCGGACCTTCAACGAACTTCTGGATCGTCTCGATCGATCGTTCGAGCGCCAACGGCGATTTATTTCGGACGCCTCGCATGAGCTGCGCACGCCCGTATCGATTCTTCGCGGTGAAGCGGAAGTGGCGTTGTCACAACTTTCGCGCGCGCCCGAGGAGTATCGCGAATCGCTCACCGTACTGCATGAGGAGGCGCAACGCCTGGCGCACATCGTGGAGGACCTTTTCACGCTGACTCGCGCGGACGCCGGCGAGTACCGGCTGGCGCAGAGCGATTTTTATCTGGATGAACTTGCGGCCGACTGCGTGCGCGCCACGCGCGCGCTGGCGCAAGCCAAGAGCATTACGCTGGCGGCGGTGACGCCGGAAGAAATGCCGCTGCGCGGGGACGAAGATCTGCTGCGCCGTATGATTCTGAATCTTCTGGACAACGCGATCAAATACACGCCCGCCGGAGGAGATGTTACGGTCACGTGCGGCTCGGTGCCGGACGGCTACGAGCTAAGCGTAACGGACAGCGGACCCGGCATTCCTGTGGAGATGCAATCCCGGGTTTTTGAGCGATTCTTTCGCGCCGATCGCGCGCGCTCGCGAAGCGGGGCAGACGGCGGTGCCGGCCTGGGTCTTTCGATTGCACGTTGGATCGCCGAAGCTCACCTGGGCAGGATCGACCTGGTGCGCTCCGACGCTACGGGCAGCAAGTTCACCGTGCGCATACCGGCGTCAAGCGTGCGTTCGCCTTCGTTGGGTACTTCGCGCTGATCTTGTATTGATCTGCAAATCTCGAATCCAAGTCTTGGCGATCCGCGGCAATGATTGCAATCGGGTGCGCTCGCAAGAGAGATGTGTGGTGCTCGGCGCCGACTCGAGCGAGCGGGCCATGCCGGTGGCGGAGTTTTGTGAAGTGCATCGCAATTTGAACGGAGCGCCGTGAGAAAGCCAGCTCTTTCGAGTGGATTCGGGCGATGGAAGCGTTTGTTTCTTCTGGTAATCGTGCTTGGTTGCCCGGCGGCGTTTGCGCAAGGAGGTCCGCCGTATTACACGAACGATCCCGGCACCCCCGGCAATCACAATTGGGAAATAAATCTAGGTTACATGCCCTTCCTGTACACCGATCAGTCCATCACGCACACGCCTGACGTGGATATCAACTTCGGGCTCGGCGATCGCATCCAGCTCACTTTTGAAAATGCCTGGTTGCGAGTGCAAGCTCCTTCAGGCACTCCGAAATACGGGCTCGGGCAGGATCAGCTGGGCGTGAAATGGCGATTTTATGACAATGAAGAATCTGGATTCGCCATCTCCGTTTTTCCGCAGCTTTCTGTTAACAATCCGAACAGCTCCGTGGCGCGGGGAATTACCCCTCGCAGCGCCAGTTTGATTCTGCCTCTGGAGTTTTCCAAAAAGCTCGGACCCATCGATTTGGATTGGGAAGCCGGCTACAACTATGTTCGTACAGGTGCGAGTGGATGGCTGGCCGGCGTCGTGGTGGGGCACGCGCTGACGGAAAATCTCGAATTGGATGCCGAATTTTACGGCCTCGGAACCTTCCATCCATCCAGCGGACAACAAACGCTCGGCGTAGGCGCGCGCTACAAGATACATCCTCCGTTCATTTTGCTGCTGATGGCTGGACGTAGCGTCGAACCCTCCAGCAGCGAGCAACCTCACTTCGTGGGTTATTTCGGGATGCAGTTCCGGCTTCCGCCAAAACCGATTGCAAAGGACTGACCCAGCAGCGATTGGTTTCACTTGCGATTCCAATTTAGCCGCAACTCCTACGTAGGGAAGAATCCCACCTCCGGTACAGCTTTCGACGTATGGCCAGGTAAGCAGGTCTAGCCTAATCTTTGCGTGCGCATTCACCTTCCGTAGCCCAGTAGAGATTGAAAGGGAATGCGCAGGCGCTGTCATCACAAAGCGCAAGGAGGGAAAGATGCTGTATTACGCACTGATATTCCTGGTCGTAGCACTCGTCGCGGGTTTTTTGGGATTTGGCGGCATCGCCTTCGCGGCGGCAGGCATTGCCAAGATTCTGTTTTTTATATTCCTGGCTGTGTTCCTGGTCACGCTTCTGATGCATCTTTTGCGCGGCGACACCGCCGGGAACTAGGCCCCAACTGTCGTTCGGAAAGTGCGGCCGGTATTTCCGCACAATTTGATTCGTGCTAGGAGAGCGAAATGAAAAAGACGATGTTCGCATGCGCGATGAGCGCATTGCTGTTGCTGGCAGTGACCGGCTGGGCGGATGACACCGAGAAGGACCAGGATCGGCTACAGACTTCCGGCACGGTGTTGCATGAGATTCTGAATGTTCCAGACGACATACCGCAGGACCTGCTCGATAAGGCCGATTGTGTGGTGGTTTTTCCATCGGTGCTGAAGGCCGCATTCGTCGTCGGCGCAAGCTACGGCCGCGGCGCGATGACCTGCCGCAGGGGCGAAAATTTCAACGGTCCGTGGGGTGCGCCTTCGATGATGGCCTTGGAAGGTGGCAGCGTGGGCTTTCAGATCGGCGGACAAGCGACCGACTTCGTCCTGCTGGTGATGAATGACCGCGGCGCCAACGGAATCTTGAGCAGCAAAGTGAAACTCGGAGGTGATGCGTCGGTGGCGGCTGGACCAGTCGGCCGGGACGCATCGGCGGAAACCGACGTTTCCTTGCGCGCCGAGATATTAAGCTATTCTCGCGCCCGCGGCGTGTTCGCCGGCATTTCGCTCGAGGGTTCGACGATCCGGCCGGACAATGACGCCAACCTGAGAATTTACGGTGAGAAAATCTCGGCGAAAGACATCGTACTGGCTCACGATACGACAGTGCCTCCGTCAGCCCATGCTCTGATTGCGACGCTGAACGCAAGGACGCCGAAACATGTAGTGCAGCGGGGGCAATAGGCGCCGCCTGACAGTCGTAATGCCTCATAACCGATACGTTTGCAGGGAGCAGGACGCGCGTTTATGGAGGCACGGAGAGACGTTCATGAATCTCCGCATACTGGTTGTGGAAGACTCAGAAACAACCCGCCGGATCATTCGCGCGATTCTGGAAACGAGCGAATGGAAGATCTGCGGTGAAGCGAAAAACGGTCGGGCCGGAATTGCGCAGTTCAAGAAACTCCGGCCCGACGTCGTAGTGATCGACGTCAGCATGCCGGGCATGAGCGGCATCGAGACTGCAAGAGCCATGTCCAAGACTGATCCTCTTGTTCCACTCATTCTGTTCACACTTTCCGACACCAAAGAGATATACGAAGCCGCCCGCGATGCGGGGATTTGCGCCCTGGTATCCAAAGAACACGCCTGGGATCTGGTCGGCACCATTGAGAGTGCGACGGCGCAGCGGAGCGGATCCGACCAGCTTGTTCAATAGAGTGTGAGCGAATCTGGCCGTAGCTTGGCGCAAACTTCCTTTGCCAGAATCCACGTAAGGCTATAAGCCGAGAATCTGGGCCTGAAACGCGTCGGAAATGCTCAGGCGATCTTCTACGCCGACTTTGCGAAGGATTCGATGGATGTGATTCTTCACCGTCTGTTCGGAGAGATTCAGTTCGTTCGCGATTTCCTTGTTGGTCATGCCACGTTGGATCAGAGGGACGAGTTGTTGTTCACGTCGAGTCAGTCCCAGTGGTGATCGAGTGCAGCTATCGGGTAAAGCGGCAGTCTGCGACGCGAAATAGTCGAACAAGACGCGAGCGTAGCGCGCCGGGCAGACGGCTTCGCCTTGCGCAACCGCACGAATGGAGGCTACGACTTCGACCGCAGACGCTTCCTGAAGAACGTAACCGAGCGCGCCGGCGCGGATGGCCGTAAGGAAGCGCTTTGGGTCGTCTTCCATGGCGACCAGCAAGCATTTCGTCGAACGATCGTGGTGGTGACCGGGTAGGAACACCGATTCTTCGCCGAGCAGTTGCAAGGAATCTAGAACGACTACATCCGCTGAAACGTCCGCGAATTCGTGCTTGAAATCGGGAGGCGGCGCATCGCAGGCAATTACCTGGAAATCACTTCGCTTGTTCAGGATGCGCGTGATCGATTCTTTCAGTATGCGATTACAACAAAGGATGAGCACGCTTGTAGGCTTTTCCACGGCAGGCCCTCATAGATTCGCGTTAGTTTTTGCGATCGGGCGCCGCTCGGGTCCAAACTGGGGGAGGAACCAAGCTTGCAGAGCGCCGTTGCAACTGCATTGGGCGACAGAACTATAAATTCCACTACAGGTCTCGCCGAGCCTCCTGCGCGCGGCGCAACTGGCGGTCGGGGCAGCTGCTCGTACGGTCAAACTGCAACGGCCCGCTCCGGCTTCCGTGTGCCGTCACTCCCGGAGGACGCTGCCGCCCGCGTCAGAGGAATGGTCGCCTCGGACGGTGTTAACCCTCAATCCCCGAAAAGTTGTAGGAAGCGGCGCGGTGGTTCGGTATGAATGCGTGCCTGACAACCAGGCCCCGAGCAATAGGCCGAGCCCCTCGCATTGCAGATCCACGACTTCCGGTTCCGACGGCTCCTCTGACCAGCCCGCTATCCGCTGAGTTAGACGCTAGCAGTGCCTGAAACGACACCTCGTTTTGCCCCATATACACTGTTTACTGTAGATAGTTCACATCGGGAAATATGATATGAATTTTTTGGATGAAGCCGGCGCTGAATGGGGATAGAACGCGGTCTCGCGCGTTTTCAGTGCGATGGTTCGGTATAAGGCATTTCGTTGCAAACGGTTAGAGCTCCCAAGTTACATGATCGTCTGATCGTTTCCTGTGTGCATGCGGCAGCCGGCCTTAAGGGGAACAGGGCGGGAAGCGGTTCGCGCCAGCTGACCTTCGATTTTGGAGAATTAGGATGAAAAGAACCGAGCCCGGCAAGACCACTGCGACCACAATTCCTGACCTTAGACCCAGTGCTAAGAGCAACGGACGCACCGCCCTGGAAACCGAGTCAGGGTCAGCCGATTTGAGCGTAATCCTCGCCAGCCTCCAGACCATGCGCGATGGCGACTTCTCGGTGCGGTTGCCGGGCAACTGGACCGGGCTGGCTGGAAAAATCGCCGACACGTTCAACGACATCGTGACTGCCAACCAGCAAATGGCGAAGGAATTGAAACGCGTCGGGCAAGTGGTGGGTAAAGAGGGCCGCACGCGAGAGCGCATGCGATTTCACCTGCCCAAGGCGGCGTGGGGAGAGATGGAAGTATCGGTCAACACGCTCGTCGATGATTTGCTGCGCCCAACGACGGAAGTCACGCGCGCTATCGCGGCCGTGGCGAAAGGCAATCTGACGCAGACCGTACAATTGGACGTTGACGGACGGCCACTCGAAGGCGAATTCCTGCGTTCGGCCACCATCGTAAACACCATGATTCAGCAACTTGGCGTGTTCACGGCTGAGGTAACGCGCGTCGCGCGTGAAGTCGGCACGGACGGAAAACTGGGCGGCCAGGCACAAGTCCCCGGCGTCGCCGGAACGTGGAAGGATCTCACCGACTCGGTGAACTCGATGGCCAGCAACCTGACCGGGCAAGTGCGCAACATTGCCGAGGTGGCCACGGCGGTGGCGAGCGGCGACCTCTCGCGCAAAATCACTGTGGACGTGCGCGGAGAAATTCTGCAGCTGAAGGAAGCCATCAATACGATGGTGGACCAGCTGCGCTCGTTCGCGTCGGAAGTGACGCGCGTGGCGCGCGAGGTGGGCACGGACGGCAAACTCGGCGGCCAAGCAATTGTGCCCGGCGTGGCGGGAACGTGGAAGGACCTCACCGACTCAGTAAACGCCATGGCCGGAAATCTGACGGCGCAGGTGCGCAACATCGCCGAGGTGACGACGGCCGTCGCGCGCGGCGACCTGTCGCGCAAGATCACCGTGGACGTGAAGGGCGAAATTCTGGAGCTGAAAGATACGATCAACACGATGGTGGATCAGCTGAACGCGTTCGCGGGCGAAGTGACGCGCGTGGCGCGCGAAGTCGGCACCGAAGGCAAGTTGGGAGGTCAGGCCCAAGTCCCCGGAGTAGGCGGCACATGGAAGGACTTGACGGACAACGTGAATTTCATGGCCAGCAACCTGACTGGCCAGGTGCGCAACATCGCGGAAGTGGCGACGGCGATTGCGAGCGGCGACCTCTCCCGCAAGATCACTGTGGACGTGCGCGGCGAAATTCTGCAGCTCAAAGAAACCCTAAACACGATGGTGGACCAGTTGAACCGGTTCGCCGGCGAAGTGACGCGCGTGGCCCGCGAAGTCGGCAGCGAAGGCCGGTTGGGCGGTCAAGCCAACGTGCCGGGCGTCGCGGGAACCTGGAAGGACTTGACGGACTCGGTGAATTCAATGGCCGGGAACCTGACGGCGCAAGTCCGCAATATCGCGGAAGTGACGACAGCCGTCGCGCGCGGCGACCTGTCGCGCAAGATCACCGTGGACGTGAAGGGTGAAATCCTGGAACTAAAGAACACCATCAACACGATGGTGGACCAGCTGAACGCATTCGCGGGCGAAGTGACGCGCGTGGCGCGCGAAGTGGGTACCGAAGGAAAATTGGGCGGCCAGGCGCAGGTTCCGGGCGCGGGAACCTGGAAGGACCTCACCGACAACGTGAACTTCATGGCCAGCAACCTGACCGGCCAGGTGCGCAACATCGCGGAAGTGGCTACCGCCGTCGCGCGCGGCGACCTGTCGCGCAAGATCACCGTGGACGTGAAGGGCGAAATCCTGGAGCTCAAAGACACGCTCAACACGATGGTGGATCAGCTGCGGGCTTTTGCTTCGGAAGTGACGCGCGTAGCACGTGAAGTCGGCACAGACGGCAAACTGGGCGGCCAGGCGCAGGTGCCTGGTGTCGCGGGAACCTGGAAGGACCTCACGGACTCGGTGAACTCGATGGCCAGCAACTTGACCGGCCAGGTGCGGAATATCGCGGAAGTGGCGACGGCGATTGCGAGCGGCGACCTCTCCAAGAAAATCACCGTGAACGTCAGCGGCGAAATCCTGCTGCTGAAAGAAACGATTAACACGATGGTGGACCAGCTCAACGCGTTCGCCGGCGAAGTAACGCGCGTAGCACGCGAAGTGGGCAGCGAAGGCCGGCTGGGCGGCCAGGCGAACGTCCCTGGCGTCGCGGGAACCTGGAAGGACCTTACGGACTCGGTGAACTCGATGGCCGGCAACCTGACCGGCCAGGTGCGCAACATCGCCGAGGTGACCACGGCCGTCGCGCGTGGCGACCTGTCGCGTAAGATCACCGTGGACGTGAAGGGCGAAATCCTGGAACTAAAGAACACCATCAACACGATGGTGGACCAGCTCAACGCGTTCGCGGGCGAAGTAACGCGCGTGGCGCGCGAAGTCGGGACCGAAGGCAAATTGGGCGGCCAGGCCGAAGTACCCGGAGTCGGTGGCACGTGGAAGGACTTGACGGACAACGTGAATTTCATGGCCAGCAACCTGACTGGCCAGGTGCGCAACATCGCGGAAGTGGCGACGGCGATTGCGAGCGGCGACCTCTCACGCAAAATCACCGTGGACGTGCGCGGCGAAATCCTGCAACTCAAAGAAACGCTGAACACGATGGTCGAGCAGTTGCGTTCGTTCGCCGCCGAAGTGACGCGCGTGGCTCGTGAGGTGGGCAGCGAAGGCCGGCTGGGCGGTCAGGCGAACGTCACCGGCGTCGCGGGAACCTGGAAGGACCTCACCGACTCGGTGAACGCCATGGCCGGGAACTTGACCGGTCAGGTGCGTAACATCGCGGAAGTGACGACGGCTGTGGCGCGCGGCGACCTGTCGCGCAAAATCACCGTGGACGTGAAGGGTGAAATCCTCGAGCTAAAGAACACCATTAATACCATGGTGGACCAACTCAACGCGTTCGCCGCGGAAGTGACGCGCGTGGCGCGCGAAGTCGGCACCGATGGCAAACTGGGCGGCCAAGCGCAAGTGCCCGGCGTCGCCGGCACGTGGAAAGATTTGACGGACAACGTAAACGTGATGGCCGCGAACCTCACCGAGCAGGTGCGCGGAATCGTGAAAGTCGTGACCGCCGTTGCGAACGGCGAGTTGACGAAGAAACTGACGGTGAACGCGAAAGGAGAAGTCGCCGCTCTCGCCGACACCATCAATAACATGACCGACACACTCGCGACGTTCGCGGATCAGGTGACGACCGTAGCGCGTGAAGTGGGTGTGGAAGGCCGTCTGGGCGGGCAGGCGAACGTACCGGGAGCCGCCGGAACCTGGAAGGACTTGACCGGAAACGTGAACCTGCTCGCGGACAACCTCACCAACCAGGTGCGCGCCATTGCGGAAGTGACCACCGCTGTGACCAAGGGCGACCTGACTCGCTCGATTCAAGTGGAAGCCAGCGGCGAAGTCGCCGAGTTGAAAGATTACATTAACACCATGATCAACAATCTTCGGCTCACCACCGACCGCAACAACGAGCAGGACTGGTTGAAAACGAACCTCGCGCGGTTCACCGGCATGTTGCAAGGGCAGCGCGATTTGACGACGGTGGGACGCAGCCTGTTGTCCGAGCTGGCTCCGCTCGTCAGCGCCCAGCAAGGTGTGATCTATCAAATGGAGTCGGAAGAATCCGGAACGATGGTGCTGCTATCGGCCTTTGCGGATAGCGATCAGGATGGGCATCCAAGCCGTCTGCCCGTGGGCACTGGCCTTGTGGGACAGTGCGCCGCGGAGAAGCAGCGCATGTTGATCACCGACGTTCCACTCAATGCCGTGCCGATCCGCTCCGGATTATTCCAAGCCGTGCCGCGCAGCGTGATCGTGCTGCCAATTCTTTTCGAGGACCGAGTGAAAGCGGTGATCGAGCTGGCGTCACTGAGCGTATTCACCGCCTCACATCTAGCGTTTTTGGACCAACTGACCTCCAGCATCGGCATCGTGCTGAACAGCATCGAGGCCACCATGCAGACCGAAGGCCTGCTGAAGCAATCGCAGCAATTGGCTACCGAACTGCAAACTCAGCAGACCGAATTGCAGCAGACCAACGAGCAACTGGCGCAGAAAGCCCAGCAGCTGGCCGAACAGAACGTGGAAGTGGAGCGCAAGAATCAGGAAATCGAGCAGGCGCGCCGTGCCGTTGAAGAAAAAGCCAAAGAACTGGCGCTTACCTCCAAGTACAAGTCGGAGTTCTTGGCCAACATGTCTCACGAGCTGCGCACGCCACTCAATAGCATTCTTGTTCTGGGTCAGCAGCTCGCTGACAATCCCGATAGCAATTTGACGAACAAGCAGGTGGAGTTCGCGCGTACCATCCACGGCGCTGGCACGGATTTGTTGAACCTGATTACGGATATCTTGGATCTCTCAAAGATCGAATCCGGCACGGTCTCGGTGCAGGCGGAGGAAGTGTTCTTCGCCAGTTTGCTGGATATGATCGCTCGTCCGTTCCGCCACGAAGCGGAGAACCGGCACCTTAATTTTGAAGTCCACGCCGATTCTAATTTGACGCGCAGTCTGGTCACCGATTCCAAGCGCCTGCAACAAGTGCTGAAGAATCTGCTTTCCAATGCATTCAAATTCACGGAGAAGGGCGGTGTGCGCCTGTCCGTCTTCGCTGCCGAAAGCGGCTGGACGGAAGGCCACCCACTGCTCGGCAGGTCAGCATCGGTGGTGGCCTTCGAGGTCACCGACACGGGCATCGGCATTCCACCCGAGAAGCAGCGAATCATTTTTGAGGCGTTCCAGCAGGCCGATGCCGGCACCAGCCGCAAATATGGCGGCACCGGACTAGGCCTGGCGATCAGCCGCGAACTCGCCGGCCTTTTGGGAGGCGAGATTCAGCTGCGCAGCACGCCGGATGAGGGCAGCACGTTCACGTTGTATCTGCCGCAAACGTATGTGGGGCCTTCGACGGGCAGCAGTGGGATCGAATCTAGATCATCGGCCGTACCGGCGCCGGGTCAAGCGGCGGCTGGAATCCCCTCCAAGCGCGCGATTGAACAGATCGCCATCGCGGACGACCGCGAGAACTTGCAGTCGGAGGACGCCATCCTGCTGATTGTCGAAGATGATCCATACTTTGCCACGCTGCTGTGCGATCTGGCGCACGACCATGGGTTCAAGGTTCTCGTCGCGACGCGCGGTTCGGAAGCGCTGGCACTCGCCCATGAGTTCCAGCCGACGGCCATTTCCTTGGATGTTTTCTTGCCGGACATGCTCGGCTGGACGGTGCTTAATCACTTCAAACAGGATCCACGCACGCGTCACATTCCAGTTCAAATGTTGACGCTCGATGAAGACCGGCAGCACGGCTTGGCGCGCGGAGCGTATTCCTACCTGATCAAGCCGGCGACATCGGAACAACTGAAGACCGCGCTTGCGCGCATGAAGGAATACACAGCGCCGCGGCGCAAGCGCCTATTGGTGGTGGAAGACAATCCGGCCGAGCAGCTTAGCATCCGCGAATTGCTGGGTTACGACGATATTGACGTGGAGATTGCCTCGACCGGCACGCAAGCGCTCGCCGCTATTGACGAGCAAACGTTTGATTGCGTGGTGCTCGATCTGCGTCTTCCCGACATGTCTGGATTCGACATATTGGAACGCTTCCGCGACACACCTTCCTTGAGTGATTTGCCGGTTGTGGTGTTCACGGGTAAGGACCTGTCACCCGAGGAAGATGCGCGTCTGCATTTGCTGGCGCGCAGCGTGGTGGTGAAGGGCGTAGAATCTCCGGAGCGGCTGCTGGATGAGACCGCGTTGTTCGTGCATCGCGTCGTCACCGACCTACCGCCCGAGAAGCAGAAGATGCTCGACCTGCTCCACCATTCGGACGAAGCGCTGGTCGGGAAAAAAGTGCTGGTGGTGGACGACGACGTGCGAAATATTTTTGCGCTCAGCAGCGTGCTGGAGCGTCGCGGAATGACGGTCGTTACCGCCGGCACCGGCCGGGAAGCGATCAATACGCTGGAATCCACCCCGGATGTGGCGATCGTGCTGATGGATATCATGATGCCGGACATGGACGGATACGAGACGATGCAAATCATTCGCCGCAATCCTTCTTTCCGGCGTTTGCCGATTATTGCTTTGACAGCCAAAGCTATGAAGGGCGACCGCGAAAAGTGTTTGGAGGCAGGTGCCTCTGAATATCTGGCAAAACCTGTCAATACCGAGCAACTGCTTTCTGCATTGCGGATGTGGTTCCATCGGTAGGATGATTCCGGTTTCTCGCGGTTGAGATTCGATCGCAGAGGACGGCTCAACACGTCTGAAGCGAGAGGAAGAAAATGGGCGAGCAGGAACAGGTGAACATTCTGATGGTGGACGATCAGCCCGGCAAGCTGCTGACCTACGAAGCCATCCTGAACGAGCTGGGAGAAAATCTGATTAAAGCGCGCTCCGGGAAAGAGGCGCTGGACCACTTACTACGCACGGACATCGCCGTTGTGCTGATGGACGTGAGCATGCCGGAACTCGATGGATTCGAGCTGGCTGACATGATCCGGCAGCACCCGCGTTTTCAGAAGATCGCGATTATTTTCATTTCCGCCGTGCACCTCACGGACTTGGATCGCCTAAATGCATACCAACGCGGCGCCGTGGATTATATTTCCGTGCCCGTGGTTCCCGAGTTGTTGCGCGCCAAAGTGCGGGTCTTCGCGGACCTACACCGCAAGACGCACCAACTGGAAATGCTCAATCGTGACCTGCGCACGCTTTCAGCCCGCCTGCTAGCGACGCAAGATGAGGAACGCCGCCGCATCGCTCGCGACCTGCACGATAGCATCGGACCTTTGATCGCGGCGCTGTCGATGAATAACGGCATGCTCGCGCAGCAGACGAAAAAACTTGGAACTGAAGTCGCGGAAGTTTTGCAGCAGAACAATCAACTGGTGGAACAGCTTTCCAAACAGACGCGCACCATCTCGCACCTGCTTCATCCGCCTCTGCTGGATGAGATCGGCCTCTTGCCCGCCATCAAGATGTTCGCAGAAGGTTTTGCGGAACGTAGCAGCGTGAAGGTCGACGTCGAGCTGTCCCCGGAAATCGGCCGGCTTCCCCCGAATGTGGAAATATCGGTTTTTCGAGTCGTGCAAGAGTGTCTGACCAACGTCTACCGCCATTCCGGAAGCAAGACGGCGTACATCAAGATCGCGCCCGCGCAGGAAAAGCTGCTCACGGTTCAAGTCTGCGACGAAGGTAAGGGCATGCCCCGCACAAATGGCGCACCCGCATCTCCGGGATCAAACCACGGCGTGGGTTTGAGTGGGATGCGTGAGCGTCTGCGCGAGCTCGGCGGCACGCTCGAAATTAAATCGAGTGACAAAGGCACGACGGTGATTGCGGCCGTTCCCGTCAATAAACCGATGGTGAAGAGCGTATGATTTTCGCGACCGCAGCCGCGCGTGTGAAAATATTTGCGCCCCTGAAATTGCACCCTCTGCGCCAAGGCGCGGGAGCTCTCTGATGCGCACACGATTTCTGATCGTTGACGATAGCGAACTCGTGCGGAAATCGCTGCGCACGGTCTTGCAAGCCAACCCCGACTGGGAAATATGTGGTGAGGCGGCGGACGGCGAGAGTGCCGTAGAGCTTTTCAAGGAACTGCATCCCAACGTCGTGATCCTGGATTTTCAAATGCCGGGCATCAATGGGATCGAAACCGCCAGCCGCATGTCTCAGATCGCTCCAGCAGTGCCGATCGTTCTGTTTACGCAGCATGCCAGTCCCGACTTGGAAAGACACGCGCGGGAAGCCGGTATCCGGTCCGTGGTGTCCAAAACGAATGCGTTTCCGATGGTGGGAATGATTGAGGCGCTGCTGGGTCCAACGAATACCGAGTGGGGCGCCGGAGGCTCAGCCGGTTCTGCAAAGGACCTGGCTGATTAGGATTGCGCGACGGGTGGCGTACCAGAGCGCTCTCAGGGCCGTTCGAGCGAAAAATACGTTAGTTAATGTATGGAGTGCCTGCGCGAACAGGTCCATATTGCACGCAGGCTCCTCAGGAAATACGTCAACATTACGCCGGGAGGATGTTCCCCCATCCTCCCTCCCCCCTTCGAACCTGTCCCGCGAGCGATTCAGCGAGCCACAAGCGGCGTGCGGACGGTCGAGGACAGCCCGTCCGTTGCGGGCATAATTCAGGCGTCGAAGCTTTTCGTCTTATTCTCTTTTTAGACGCTCGAGCAGCGGGGGCGGCAGTTGGTGTAGTAATTCCAGAAAGACGCCGTTCGTCCAGCCAAATCCAATCACATTCTGGCTGTAGCCTTTCACGATGCGAGTGATAGAGGTGCGCTTCACGACGTTGTACTTTTCGCGAATGTATCTGTCTGTCACAAAATCCTCTATCACCATACTCAGGAAATTGTAGGAGACGCGGTCGGCGTCCGCGGCGAAGCCATACGTTCGCATTCCGTCCACCGCGAGCAATTGAATGGGCGCCCAACCATACGGATAATCCCACTGCGCCTGCGATTCCAGGCGGCTCATGGCAAGGCCGCCGGGCTGTTCGAAAAGCGAAAGATTTTTCACCACCGCCTGCGCCTGCTCGGGCGTCGCCAATCCTGCCCAAAGCGGATAGTACGTGGTGGCGTACTCGTAGTTAGAACGTGCCTGGGTCATGAAGTCGTAGTCGAAATAGAGTCCTTGCTTCGAGTCCCACATATATTTGTCGATTTGCTTTCGACGCGCGATCGCGCGGGCCTTCCAGCTTTCCGCTTCCTGCGGCCGCCCGAGCAAAATGCTCATGCGCTCGAGATCCTTCTCGGTTTTGTACAGCAGGCTATTCAGGCACACGGGAGCGTAATGGTGGGTATCGGCGCTGAACGGGCCGAAGCGAAACGATACATCAAATCCCGATTCGCGCATGCTGCGATCGCCCTTGTAGAAATCCGCTGACAACGTCACCTGATCGATCGGCGATTCCGGGGTCTCGTGCGATTCCTTCGCGTTCTGGCTCGCCTGTTCATCGTGATTGAACACCGGGAAAAGCGGCCCCACGAGCGATTCCACGGGATGATCCTGGTTCACCAGAACGAGATGCGGATCCTTCGTCCCGTTCAGAAGCAGGAAATATTGCGCGGCGCCGCGATAATAATCGCTCGGCTCGCCGATGATTTCGGGCACGGGGCCTTCGCCGTGATCGAAGTAGCGGGACAGACCTGTGTCGCCTGCCAAATGAGGCGGGTGAGTCCATTGCTCGTAGTCAATCACTGCGAAATCGTAGGCCTGCTGCAGCCACGCACTATCTTTCTGTTGCGCCGAAGGGTCCTCCGCGTCGTATACCGCCAGAATCATGGAACTCAGAAAGGGAGGCTGCGAGCGCGTCAGATAGTAAGTGCGGTTCGCGTTGAGGATCGAGCCGTAATGTTGAATCTCGTAAAAAAAGTTCTCCACCATGCCCTTGGCAAGTTCCAGGCGATTGGCCCGCAGCAGGCCGAGAATGATGAAATAACTGTCCCAGCCATACATCTCATTGAATTGGCCGCCTGGCACAATGTAGGCATGGGGAAGATACAACAGCCCGGCCTTGGATATTTTGTTCAGGTGCACATCGTCTGGGCCGCTGATGATCTCCGGCAAGCGCTCGACGCGGACCCTGCAATCCTTCACCAGTTCCTGAAAAGCCGGCAAGCTCTGGAAGTCCGCCGGGAAGTACAGATACTGCTCGTCGCCGATTTTCTGGTCCTCATAGGTCTTGCATTTGTCGAGAGATCGAGCAAGATGGTCCCAGCCTACCGAGATGTATTTCTGGACGTCGTCGAAGTGCTGAAACTCACTGTTCATCGAATGGATGTGAAAAGCAGAATCACTATACGACGCGTCGAGCCAAGCCACCGTGAACATGAAAAAGGTGAGTGCCAGCAGAGCGCGCATGCGGCTCGAGGATCGGTCCGCCACCACACGACGTAGTTTCGGCGCGCAAGACATGCTTCCCTTCCGGCAGACACAAGTACGGAGATCGCCGTGCAGCGCAAGATTAATGCGACTCGGCCAAAAGGCAATATCAGGTGAATGCTGGATTCCGCTCAGGCATCCAGCTGCGTGATCATAGCAGCTGCTGCTCAGCAGATTCTACTCGGTGCCCGGATAATCTCCACGGCGTGGCTTTTGGAGGTGTCGCTAAGTGTCCTATTTTGAACAACACAAGCCGCGGCGGTCTGGCAAGCTTCGTGCTGCCAAGGGAGCAGCGAGGCTTGCCTGGAGACTCTTAAGTCCAGCTAGGGGTTAACGTGAAGCTAAGCTTGCGCCTGATTCTATTCCTGGTAGCGGGCGTCACCATTGTCACTTTCGTCGTATCCAAGAACGAAGTGCGCGCCGAGAAGCGCGGCTTGCGCACGGACCTGGTGCACCGCGCCGAGATTCTGTCGGAGAGCCTGCAGGAGATCGTCGAACCGGCGTTGGAGAAAGGCTCGCGCGAACAGCTGCGCCGCATCGTCGAGCGCTTCGGGAATCGCGAGCAGCTGGCGGGCGTCGTGGTCTACGATAGCCACGGGCAAGTGCTGGCGGAGAGTTCCAATCTGCAGAACCGCTTCGTTCCTCCTCCGGTTCCGCTGGCACAGGTGGCTGCTAGCGAAGCTGGCCTGAGCCAATTTGTAACGATCGGCTCCGAGCCCATGCACGTGTACTACATGCCACTGCACGACAAGACGTCCGTCACCGGCGTGCTGGCGATTTTCAATGATGTGGGCTATATCGAAACCCAGAGCGCGCGCATGTGGCGCGCAACTTTTTGGCACGTAATCGCCGAGGTGCTGCTGATCGTTTTGATCACCGTGCTTATCATCCGCTGGACAATCGTTCTGCCGATCTCGCGGACAGCGCAATGGATGAAAGATATTCGCCGCGGCCGCGTGATGCCCAGTCCGCCGGGTCCCAAGGAAAGTTTTCTCGCTCCGTTCACGAACGAGGTGATGAATCTCACTCGTAGTCTGGCCGACGCGCGCTCGGCCGCGGAAGAAGAGGCGCGCCTTCGTGAATCCGGCGAGTCCGTGTGGACCGCCGAGCGGCTGCGCGTGAGCATCCAGGGCAAGGCTTCGCAGGGATCGCTCGTGGTTGTGTCCAATCGCGAGCCTTACATGCACGTGCACAGAGGGAAGGGCCTCGAGCTTCTCGTACCAGCGAGCGGATTGGTCACGGCGCTCGAACCGATTTTGCGCGCCTGCGACGGAATCTGGATTGCCTCGGGCTCCGGCGACGCCGACCGCGAAACGGTGGACGATCACGACCACATCCGCGTTCCACCCGATAAGCCGGACTACACCTTGCGGCGCGTGTGGCTTTCCAAAGAAGTGGAAAAAGGCCATTACTACGGATTCTCAAACGAAGGGTTATGGCCGCTGTGCCACATCGCGCACACCCGGCCAATTTTCCGCGCCTCGGACTGGCAAAACTATCAGGAAGCGAACCGCGAATTCGCCGAAGCTGTGTTGCAAGAGATCGAGGGCGTCGAGCACCCGCTCGTTCTGGTGCAGGATTACCATTTTGCGTTGCTGCCGCGCATGGTGAAGGAAGCGCGGCCCGACGCGCGCGTGGCGATTTTCTGGCACATCCCCTGGCCCAATCCCGAAGCGTTCGGCATTTGTCCGTGGCAACGCGAACTCGTCAGCGGCCTGCTGGGCGCGGACCTGATCGGATTCCAGATCCAGGCGCATTGCGATAATTTTCTGGAGACGGTGGACGCCTCTTTGGAATCGCAGATTGAATGGGAACGATTTGCTGTGAAGCGCGGTGGACACCTAACTTTCGTCAAACCGTTCCCCATCAGCGTGGATTTTCGCGAGTCACAACGAGGCTTGGATCCAGCGGTGTCGCCTTACGTTCTGCGCAGCGAACTGCTGAGTAAGCTGGGCATCAAGGCAAACTTCATCGGAGTCGGTGTTGATCGTGTGGACTACACCAAGGGATTGCTCGAACGGCTGCGCGGCGTCGAGCGCTTTCTCGAGAAGTGGCCGGCCTATCGCGAAAAGCTCACCTTCGTGCAGATCGGCGCGCCCAGCCGTACGGAAATCGAGCGCTATCACGATTTCCTGGCAGAGCTCGAAGCCGAAGCCGCGCGAATCAACGCGCGCTGGCAGACGGCGGATTGGAAGCCGATCGCGCTGCTCACGCGCCACCACAGCCACGAGGAAATTCTTCCCTATTACCGGGCGGCGGATTTCTGCATGGTCACATCGTTGCATGATGGAATGAACCTGGTGGCGAAGGAATTCGTCGCGTCGCGCGATGATGAAGAAGGGGCGCTGATTCTGAGCCAGTTCACCGGGGCGGCGCGGGAATTGCGCGACGCCATCATCGTGAATCCGTACGACGTGGAACAGTTGGCGGAAGCCATACGCGTGGCGCTGGAAATGGATACGGTGGAACGGCAGACGCGGATCAGGCTCATGCGGAGCACTGTGATGCGTCATAACGTATTTGCATGGGCGGGCAGTCTGATCACGGAACTTTCTGAAATCCGGATCGAGGAAGCACAACCCGAACTCCGGCAAGCCCTATGAATGGACCTCGCGCGACGGCCACGCACATCTTGCAGCTGAGACCAAAAGAGAAACGCGAGATCGGGCATTCGCGCAGCCACGCCGTTTCGGGCCCGTCGAATGGTGATGCTGCCGCGCACGCGCCGCGCTATTTGTTTCGCGCGTGGCGCGAGATTGCGGCTCGAATCCGCAACGCCGAGGTTTGCGCGCTGCTGCTGGATTTCGACGGCACGTTGGTAAAGCTGCAGCGAAACCCATGGGAAGTTCGTGTGCCGCTGCGCACGAAGCACCTGCTGGAGCGCCTGGCGCGAAATCCCAGATTGTTCGTCGCGATCGTCAGCGGAAGGCGTTGCCAGGATCTGCAAACGCGGATTGGGGTTGATAGCCTGCATTTCATCGGGCTTCATGGAGCCGAAGAACAGGGAAAACCCACGAAGATCAGCAGCGCGTCGGCCAGGATTCTGGCTGGCGCGCAACAAAGCGCGCGTACGCGTATGGCTGCAATGGACGGTATGCGCGTCGAAGACAAGGGTATGAGCTTTGCCGTCCACTATCGGCAGGCCAGCGCACCCATCGCGCGCGCCGCAAAACTCTGCCTGATGGACGTGGTCGCGCCGTTGCAAGATACCCTGAGAGTTCTGGAAGGCGCGATGGTGTGGGAAGTCCTGCCCAACGAGATCCGTGGAAAAAACGGCGCGGTGCGGGACCTGCTCAGCAGCTTCCCACCGGGCACGCCGGCGATTTACATCGGCGATGATGGCACGGATGAAGCCGCCTTTTGCGCGCTCGGCGATCAGATCACTATCCGCGTGGGAAAAGTTCATCAGAGCCATGCGAAATACTACGTGCGCGATCCGGCCGAAGTGATTCGTTTTCTCGTGCGGCTCGAAGCAGAACTCGAATAGCCGCTGGCATTCCCAAGTAGAACGTCACGCTGATTTGGATATGCTTGCGCCCTCGAGGCTTCTGGCAACTTGCTGCGTAAGGGTGATCTGCCTTGCTTGAGCGTGCTCCTCTCGCAGCGCCTGAATGACCATCCACTCCACGTCGGTCGGGCGGCAGGGAGCAGAAATTACGTCAAAGGCGCCCAGCCGCATCGCTTCCAGATACTCCTCCCAGTCGGTAACACGAGCCGCCAGGACGATTCTGATTTTTCCGCTCCAGCGTCGCGCGGCGACTAACAAGTCACGGTAATCTCCGTCGGCTAGCCAGCGAGAGCAGAAGATCAATCCCGCATTTTCCTGGACCACGATTTCTTCGCATTCGCGGACGGTCGGGGCGGTAATCGGGTCCAGCCCCTGCTTCGCCAAAATATTGCACAGCGCGCGCCGCTCTTGCACATCGCATGAAGCAATCACAACTTTCCAGGGAACGTACATTCGCAACCTCCTGCGCTTTGTGGTTCGTCCTCAAGCTGATCCTCGCGAAGCACCTCAGCCCAGCTCATTTGCGAGGCCCGGCCCAATGACTGAAAAGTAGAATCAAGGAATTCAGAAAGAGCAGAGCGTCCATTAATGCTTCGCGGCTTTTGCCGTTCTTGTGGACTGGGGACATGGAAGTGATTGATTAGGCAGCCCGTCGGCGCTGCCGCGTGCGCGCAGCCTTACGCGCGGCTGCGCGTAGGCCCGTCTTTCCTTTCGTATGCACCGCTTTTACTGCCGAATGATGTCTGGCCGTCCTTCCGCGGCGACGGGCGCTTGCGCGCGCCTGTTCGGAGAGCGCCTTAGGCGACACCGACCGAGTGCTTTGCTGCTGCAAAGCTTGCAACGTCGCCCGCGACCGCTTGCTTGAGACTTTCCGCTGCGGCGATTTACCTTTGCGCAAATCGCGCTGCGCCTGCGCACGGGTTGACGCGGGCCCCTTCGTGGGCGGCGGCAAATTCACTCCAGCGCGGCGCGCTTTCGACAGGCCGATGGCGATCGCCTGCCTTACACTGGCGGCGCCATGCTTGCCTCCCCGTACGTGATCGATTTCTTCGCGCACGAATTCGCCTGCCTGCGTCGAGGGAGATTTCCCCTCGCGTGCATCGTCCCGCGCGCGTTCCCGGGCTTCCTGATCATCCGAGGTCGGCATGACGATTGCTCCTTCACAGACACCGTGGCCCATCACGAAAAGATGTAGAAAGATTTGCCGAGGAAGAGGATGGGGACCGGCCCAGCCCTCATACCTTGCTCTCGCAAGGCACCCGACTCCCATTCCTCCCCTTCGCCGCCCATTCTGCCGGGCGGTGCGCCGCGGTTGAATACGGATTACTTCGTAAGGCGCAGGGGAATTTGCTGTACGTGCCAGTGAAGCGCGTTCCGTCGTAACGCAAAATCGGACTGAATCATCTGAGTCGGCCATTGCCGAGCTGCGGGAGGGAGGGGCTGCCGATTCTCGGCGGCAACCCCTTTCCGGGGGAGACAGACGGGTCGATTTATTTCAGCAGAGGCATGCTTCGCGAACTTGTCGACGTCCTCACGCCGTCTTGCTCAATGAGTGCAAAGAGTCCCGCATTTCCACGGTGCGTCCGGATACTGCGAGCGGCGCACCGCTCTCCGTTACGTAATATCGTTCCGGCGCAAACGCCGACTCGCAAAACGGGCAAATCTGGTGCCGCGGGCGCGCCCGCGCGGGTCTATGCAGCAGATACATGGACTCCGCCCACTCTTCCAATACAATTCGCGCGGCGCATTTCGTGCATCTGCAGCAAAGATAGGTGTACATCGCAAACCTCCCTCGGCTTCCCGCAACAATCGGCGGCTTCGCTCTCACTGCTACAAAGAAAACCGGGCATCCGCCCAGTTCGCCGCTGAGCGCATCGGCGCCGTTCCCACTTTACGTTTTGGCGGATTTTGTTCAATACAGTGGAATACCTAGGGAGAGGTGGGCGATTACCGAGCATCGAAAAGCCCGTGGATCCCTGGCTCGCGCCTGCTTTTGCGTACCGCGATTCCCTTCGGTATCTAGGGAGTTCCGTTGATGGCGTTCCGTAGGCGCCGGCAGTACTTTTCCCCCGCAAGTTCGCGCGTAAAATCCGCGAAGAGGAGAACGCCATGTTACGATGGGCTTTAATCTTTCTAGTTGTTGCAATCGTCGCCGGAATATTCGGCTTCGCCGGCATCATGATCGCCGCTGCAGGTATCGCGAAGCTGTTGTTCTATCTATTCTTGGTGTTGTTCCTGGTGTCTTTGCTTATGGGACTCGTCAGCCGAACGTGAAATTTCCAGACGCAGCTAACGGAAGCGCGACACGGTCCTACCCGTCGCGAGATCTATTCCATTTGCTCGCAGTGGTTGTCGCAGTCGCGGCAATCGCCGCGCTCTATTTCGCTCGCATCGTCCTGATTCCGTTCGCGCTGGCGCTGCTCTTCACCTTCATCTTGACGCCCGTGGTCAGGGTCCTGGAGCGCGTCCAGCTGCGGCGGATCCCCTCCACGCTTCTGGTGGTTCTGCTCTCCGTTGCCGCTTGTGGCGCGGTCGGTTGGATGGTCGCAAAGCAACTCAGCGAAGTCGCGAATCAACTGCCAGCCTACAAATCCAACATCAAAGCGCGGTTGGGTGCTCTGCATTGGCCCGCGAACCAATCGCTGGATAGTGCTTCGGAGACGATCACCGAAATCAGCAAGGATCTCGCCGCCAGTCCAATCGCATCCCGTCCCGCCGGTACGGCAGCGGCGCCGTCCACCGTTGCACGGTCCGCGTCGCCGGCCCGGCCCGTTCCCGTGGAGGTCGTCAAGGCTCCAGCGCTGCCGTTGGAATCGGTGCAGAGCGTTCTGGGATTGCTGGGCAGCGCCATGATCGTGCTGGTGTTCACGATTTTCATGCTCATTCGCCGCGAGGATTTGCGGAATCGCCTGATTTCACTGGCGGGTGAGGGTCATCTGCACCTGATGACGCGAACTCTGGACGACGCCAGCGCGCGCGTCAGCAAGTATCTGCTCTTGCAGTTCGTCGTGAATACCTGCTACGGAATTTTCATTGGAGTGTGCCTTCATTTCATCGGCGTGCCCGGCGCTTTGCTGTGGGGCGTTCTCGCGGGTGTGCTGCGCTTTCTGCCTTACATCGGTCCGCCGCTCGGCGGAATGATCCCGCTGCTGCTTTCCCTCGCTGTCTTTCATGGCTGGACGCAGCCGCTGCTCACTCTCGCGCTTTTCATCGTCACTGAATTAATCGTTTCCAATTTCATCGAGCCGATGCTTTACGGAATTCACACCGGCATTTCCTCGCTGGCGATTTTAGTCGCGGCAATTTTCTGGACGGCGATCTGGGGACCCATCGGACTGGTTCTCTCGACTCCACTGACAGTCTGTCTGTTGGTCGCCGGGCGCCACGTTCCGCGGCTCAGGTTCCTGCACATTCTTCTGGGCGACGAGCCTGTCTTGACGCCTTCCTCTCGCTTCTATCAACGCCTCTTGGCCATGGATCACGACGATGCGCGCCTGGTTCTGGAGAATCATCTGGAGGGGCAGACGCTCGAAGACCTATACGACTCGGTACTGATTCCGGCGCTCAGTTTGGCGGAGCACGATCGTCATCAGGATCGGCTCGACGATGCCAGCCAGAAATTCATCTGCCAGAGCACCCGGGAATTGATCGAAGAATTGTGGGAACCGCGCGGCGAGGAGGCTGGTACCGTAAGCGAATCCAGTGATGCAGCGGAGCCATCGGCCATTTATCTAGCGCAACCAGCACGCGCGCGCACTGCGCCCTCGCTGAACATTCTCTGTGTGCCGGCGCGAGACGAAGCCGACGAACTCGTCGCGATCATGCTGGCCCAAGTGCTCGAACGAGCTGGCCATCGAGCGCAGTGTATCCCGGTGGACGCTGCCGGTGAAATGCTCGCGCAAATAAGAGCGGCGCACCCGGACGTGGTTTGCATCTCCGCGCTCCCTCCCTTTGCCGTGCCTCACGTTCGCTCCCTCTACGTCAAATTGCGAGCCCAGGAGCCAAATTTGAGGATCCTCGTGGGCTTGTGGCATTTTTCAGGAGATCCGTTGAAAATCAGCCGGCGTCTCGGCCTGACCGGCGGCTCGCAAACGTTCGGCACGCTCGGCGAATTTATCGAAGAGCTAAAGGCAGCGCCAACTGCCGATCCCGTTCCGGTGAGCACCTATTGAAATTTCCGGCCGCGCCCTGGCTTTTGCTCGCCAGTCCGAACCTGCCCGCAGAGCTCGTATTCCTGCAACGACGAAATGCTCACCAGCAAGCCGCCGCAGTCAAAATAGGCTCTCTGATCGGAGAGTAGTGCCTACGAAATGCTTGCCACGCTTTTACAGACATAACCCTATAGCCAGAAATCGCGCGCAAGAATACATTTCTGGCCAGTACAGCAAATTTGGTATCTTACATCGGCCCGTTTTTCTTTATTCGCAACGTGACGCTGATCACCGACCGGAAAAAGCGCTTTTGCGCAACCGGCGGAATACTCAACAGGAGATGATCTCTAATGCGTAGCCGATTCATTCGTCCTTTTCTACTCGCAATTGCAGTGTTATTTCTTTCTTCCGCGTCTTTCGCGCAAATCGGTGTAGCGATCACCATCGCACCTCCGGCGCTTCCCGTTTACGAGCAGCCGGTTTGCCCCGGCGACGGCTACATCTGGACGCCCGGATATTGGGCCTGGGGCGACGACGGTTATTACTGGGTGCCTGGCACTTGGATCGAAGCCCCGGAAGTCGGTTTCTTCTGGACGCCCGGCTACTGGGGTTGGGGTGGCAGCAGTTTTGTTTGGTATGACGGCTATTGGGGTCCGACCGTAGGTTTCTACGGCGGCATCAACTATGGTTTTGGTTACTTCGGCCACGGTTTTGAAGGCGGGCGCTGGGATAACGGCCATTTCTTCTACAACCGCGCTGTGACCAACATAAACGTCACTGTGATTCATAACGTGTACGAAACGAGAGTAGACGTGAGAAACGATGTACACGTCAGCTACAACGGACATGGCGGAATCAACGACCGTCCAACCGCTCAGGAAGAGGCCGCCGCGCACGAGCGGCATATCCCTCCCGTCTCCGCGCAAGTGCAACACGTAAACGCAGCGCGTGATAACCCGGCGCTACGCGCTTCTTCCAACCATGGCAAGCCCCCGATCTCTGCCACTGCCAGACCGGGAGAATTCAACGATCGCGGCGCGGAGAACGCCGGTCACGCCAACCCTGCCGTCCACCCGAAAGATCTTCCGCCTGCCACACGCGCGGCTGCTCCCAATACGGGGAACGCCAAGATGGACCAGAAGTACCAGCAACAGCAGGACAAACTGTCCGCGCAGCAAGACAAGGAACGCCAGAATCTGCAGGCGCAGCAAGACAAAGAACACCAGCAATTGGCGAAGCAGAAAGCCAATGATCAGAGAACTCAACAAGTGGAGCAGAAGCATCAGCAACAGACACAGCAACTGGTTCAAAAGCACACCCAGCAGCAGCAACAATTGCACCAGCGGCAACAGCCACCGGCTTCGCATGCAGCCGCACCGGCCAAGCCCAAGTAATAATTCTTGATGCCATGACAGCGAGGGCATGCGCCACGTCGCTCATGCCCTCGTCCCGTTTTTCGGCCACGCAATCGAAGCGATCCCTCCGTTTGTGTTTCCTGAAATAATTTTCAAATGGGACTTTCCGCGGCGCGAACCGAGGGTGTGGATGACTCGGAGATCTTGAATGCCACTTGTGGTCGCTGGCCACCAAAGCCGCCGCACACGCGGCCTTGATGGTCAACGATGTTTAACGCGTACTTTGCAAGTTCAGCCCAGGAATTGCGCTAAGACTTTTTCCGCGGAACCTTGCCGCCTTTCTTGCGCGCCTCGGAAAGTCCAATCGCAATCGCCTGCTTGCGGCTGGTCACTTTGCCGCCCTTGCCGCCTTTGCCCGAACGCAGCGTGCCACGCTTCTCCCGACGCATGGCGCTCTCCACACTCTGGCTGGCGGCTTTTCCGTATCTTGCCATCACGTTCCTCCTCTGGGCCGGACCGTCAAGCTAGAGCGGACCGGTCAGGCTCTCTTGGCGCGAGTTTGAACCACTACGTCTGTCTGGTAAGAACGCGTAAATTCATCCACCTGCTTCTGTGCCGCGTCCTTGGCGATTCCGTAGCGTTCCTGAATTTTTCCGATCAGTTGGTCGCGCTTGCCGTTGATCGCAGTTAGATCGTCGTCGGTCAGTTTGCCCCACTTCTCCTTCACCTTCCCAACCGACTGCTTCCACTTGCCTTCAATTTGATCCCAGTTCATTTTGAGCCTCCTGAATTGAATATGCGACTGCTCAGACATAGTGGAGACAAAGTCTCGCGCTCGGAATACAGCGCAATACCTAACTGCACCGGCCATTTCGCCTGACGTTTCGCACCAGGCGGCGCCAAGTACCACCGACTTGACCAATGGTTCGATTCTGACCAACCGGCGACGGACTGCTCCCGTCGGAACGCTCCCGCCTGGACGCGCTGCTTCAGGATCTTCGCTACGTGTCCCCTACCGGAACCAGGAATGAAGCCTACAGCATTCGCTTTATGGCTAAGGCGATGCAGGAAGCCTAGTCTAACCATGCGATCGCGAAGATCCGCTCGGTGATGCGGCCCACACCAGAAACACGGGGGATGCAAATGACTCAAAATAATCTGAAAAGCCTCTACGCAGACGAATTGCGAGATCTCTACAGCTCCGAGCAACAATTAATCAAAGCAATACCGAAAATGGCGAAAGCCGCAAATTCCGATGAGCTCCGCAAGGGATTCGAGGAGCATCTGGAACAAACCCGAGGCCACGCCATGCGGCTCGAACAAATCTTGAGCGGCCTCGGCGAGCCCGTGAAGGGCAAGAAGTGCAAAGGGATGGCCGGCATCGTGTCCGAAGGCGGAGAAATGATGTCCGAGGGTTTCGAGGGAGCGCTGATGGATGCGGCCCTGATTTCGGCGGCGCAACGCGTGGAGCACTATGAAATCGCCGCTTACGGCGCGGTGCACGCCCACGCCGAATTGATGGGCGAAACGGAAGCAGCATCGCTGCTGCAACAGACGCTCGATGAAGAAAAGGAAACCAATCAAAAGCTTACGGATCTCTCGGAGGAAATCAATTCCGAGGCTTTCCAAGCAGACGCAGAGACGGGTGACCAAGGCACAAGACCACGGCACAAGACAGCCAAGGCTGGCAGCGCGAGTTAATTGCGCCAGCCGGCTCTGAAGGGCGCGGACGGTCGCCGCGCCCTTCGCTAACACGCTAAAGGAAGAAGAACATGCTGCTGCTCATTCTCTCGATCGTCCTAATCGTAGCGCTCTTTGGCAGTCTGCCGGCGTGGCCTCACAGCAGGGAATGGGGCTATTACCCAAGCGGCGGCATCGGCTTGGTGCTAGTCATCCTGCTGATACTGTTTCTGATGGGCCGTTTGTAGCAGCCCGGCTCTAGTATTGACGCAAGCGGTCGACGAACGTCACCGGCGCTGGCATCTGCGCCGATTTCACAGCCGACGCGATCACCTTGGCGGCAAGCGGATCGTATATGAAATAATTTCCAGGACGCGCTTCCGACAATTCCGTGAGACGCGCCTTAGCGGCGCCTAAACCTTGAACAGCTTCGATCCAAATCGGCCCGGTTTCGGCAAGATCCCTAAAAATATCGTAGGTCTCGTTCATAATCCTCCCCCACCGATTCAAGGCACACGGCCCCACAGGAAACGAAAGTTGCGGTTTGAAGTGCAATTCGGCTACCAACGGTGCTGCGATTGAGGCGCACAACCTATTGTGAACACAGTCCCTTACGGGCTAGGCTTTGTTGTGGCCAGGTTCTCGATAGGAGGATATGTAAATAGTGGCGACGTGTTGTACATATTTCGCATTGCGGGCAGGCGGTAGAGGATGGTCTTAGGTATGGTGGCAAGGTGGCAAGTCGTAATCGAAAATGTGCATTGCCTCTGAGGATTACGCGAAACCTGATTGCGGTTTCGCGGTCATTGGATAGAATGTGCGAGGAATAGACTTAGTGGGCCTTCGAATCTTGATCGTCGACGACGAAAAAGCCGTGCGCGCGGCCCTGGGAAGGTTGCTGGCGACGCGGAAGGAGTGGCAGGTAGTCGGTGAGGCTGCCGATGGCGCCGAAGCCATTGGAATGGCGCGAGACCTTCAGCCTGACATAGTAATCATGGACATCACCATGCCCGAAATGAACGGGCTGGACGCCACGCCAGAGATTAAGCGGGCCCTCCCGGCCGCCGAAGTGCTGATTTTCACGCAGCACGATTCGACGCAAATGGTTCGGCAAGCCCAGAGCGCCGGCGCGAGCGGCTATTTGCTGAAATCTCAGGCCCATTGGCTGGTGACGGCTGTGGAGGCGATGGGCCAGCACAAGCCATTTTTTCAGGGAAGGAATCTGCCGCAGCGCGAGTAGGCCTTGCGATGCGCACGTTCCTATTTTTGATCGAAGCCAGCTTCGCCCACCGGCGCTACCCCGGGCGCCCCGGTGACGATACGCCTCTGCAGTCCAGGTCCGAGCGATTTCCGTCACCATTTGTGCCCGGCAAAAGGTAACCTGATGAATGCCCGATAAATCCGGTCGGAAGAAGAAGAAAGCACGAGAGACTGGCGTCCCCCGCATTTCCAGCGGGAAGCTTCGTTCCGAATTGCTCGAGCTCGCTCACGACGCGATCATCGTGCGCGATGTCGACAGTACGATCCTGTTCTGGAATCGTGGCGCGCAGGAAACCTATGGCTGGTCCGCCGCCGAAGCCTGTGGAAACGTCACCCACACATTCCTGAAAACGGAGTTTCCCGAGCCGCTCGACCAAGTCTATGAAAAGCTTTACAGCGTTGGTTCATGGGAAGGCGAACTCGTCCACTGGACTCGGGAAGGGAAGCGCATCATGGTCGCCAGCCGTCAGGTCTTGCAGCGCGATTCGCGGGGCCGCACGATTGGTATCCTGGAAATCAATCGCGACGTTACTCCGCGTAAAGAAGCCGAAGAAGCCCTCCGGAATCTCTCGGCACGCTTGTTGCAATTGCAGGATGAAGAGCGCCGTCGCATCGCTCGCGAACTGCACGACAGCACCGGCCAAAGTCTTGCCGCGTTGGTGATTCACCTTTCCGCGGTGAGTGCGAAAATTGCTGATATTGATCCGGCTGCTGTCGACTTACTTCGCGAAGCGATCCTTCTCTCTCAGAAAGCCTCCGACGAAACGCGCACGCTCTCCTACCTTTTATATCCTCCGACCCTGGATTACGCGGGATTGCGCTCGGCGCTGGAATGGTACATCGAAGGTTTTACGCAACGCAGCAAGGTGAAGGTGGAGCTGAAAATGTCGCTCGGCCCGAATCGCCTTCCCGAAATTGTGGAACGAACGCTCTTCCGAATCGTGCAGGAGACCCTGACCAACATTTTCCGCCACGCCGGTAGTGACACCGCAAGTGTTCAGATTGAAGCGCGTTCCGGGACTGTGCGCTTGGAAGTAGCGGACAACGGTAAAGGAATATCGGATGAGATCATGACAACTTTGAACAGCAGCGGCGGGCAACTGGGCGTGGGCATCCGCGGAATGCGAGAGCGCGTGCGGCAGCTCGGCGGCTGGCTGCAAATCAAGTCTCGGCCAACCGGAACCACGATCATCGTGACTTTATCCGTACAAGAATCGGTCAAAGATGAGGGCAAGTCCCAAGCGTCCGGTTTGGGCTGATAGCAGGAAGATCGTAAAGTTCATTGGTCCGCGAACGAAGGGTACATCTATATGGATTTGGATCTAGGGCAGCTCCACGCTAGCGGGTCGAGAGTTTTCGCCCGTCTTTTTTGCCCGTGATTGCGCATGGTGCAGGAAACCTCGCAAACGGCCGGAAATCACATGAGGTTTAGCGAGCTCTTCAGGACCCGAGCGATCGTCTTTTGCATTATCTTCCTGCTTGCTGCCCCGCCACCTTCGGCAGCCTATGCGGTCCTCGCTCATGAAGCGATTGTGGATTCTGCATGGGACGAAGCGATCAAGCCGCTGCTCCTGGAGCGCTTTCCTCAAGCGACTCCCGAAGAACTGAAGACCGCGCACGCCTATGCCTACGGTGGCTGCGTAATCCAGGACATGGGTTACTACCCTTTCGGCAACAAGTTCTTCAGCGACTTGGTTCACTACGTGCGCAGCGGGGATTTCGTCCAGACGCTGCTGCGTGATTCGCAGAATCTGAACGAATATGCTTTCGCGCTCGGAGCCCTGGCGCACTACGCCGCGGACAATGAAGGCCACCGCACCGGCACAAACCTCGCCGTGCCACTGCTTTATCCGAAGCTTCGCCGCAAATACGGCAATACCGTGACCTATGACGAGGATCCCCTCGCGCATCTGAAAACCGAATTCGGGTTTGACGTGCTGCAAGTCGCCAAAGGAAGATACGCCTCCGACGCATATCGCGACCGCATCGGATTTCAAGTGTCGAAAGATCTGCTCGCGCGCTCGTTTCAAGAAACCTATTCGCTCGATCTCGGTTCCGTGCTTTCCAATTACGACCTGGCGATCGCTTCCTACCGCAGAGGCGTCAGCCAGCTGATACCGGAGGCCACAAAGATCGCCTGGCAGACCAAGAAGGACGAAATTCAGCAGGGCACACCGGGAATCACGCGCACCGCGTTCCTGTATCGCGTCTCCCGCTCCAGTTATGAAAAACAGTGGCCCGGCAAATACGAAAAGCCCGGCTTCGGCACCAGGCTTCTCGGTTTCTTGCTCGAGCTGGTACCCAAGGTTGGGCCGTTTCGCGATCTCGCGTTTAAGATCCCCACTCCCGACGCCGAAAAATTATTCGTCGCCAGCTTCAGCAATGCGCTCCAGGATTATGTGCAACTGGCGAAGCAGCAGCGGACCGCAGGCCAGGCAGATCTCCTGAACGACAATATTGATACCGGCACGGTGACCGGGCCGGGCCAATATCCACTGGCAGACAAGACGTATGCCGACCTGCTGGACCGGCTGCAGAAGAACGACTTTGCTTCGGTTTCGCCTGAAGTGAGAACGATGCTGCTGGCCTATTACGCTGATCTGAGCGCTCCTTTCGCAACGAAGAAGGACAAGAAGCAATGGGCCAAGGTCGTCCGCTACGTCAATCAGCTGAAAGAATCGCATCCTGCCGAGGAACCAGCCGTTAATCGAGCGGCCCTAAGGTAAAATCCCCGCATCCGATTTGCTAAGTCGTGGCTTTTCTATCACATCGAGTTCCGCGGCTACAGGTATCTACCTACGAAGTCTACAGGATGGTTCCGATGGACGAATCCGAAAAGATACCGTAACTTGGCCACGGCTTATGGCAGTTTAGGCGCTGAGGGATTTATTCGATTTCATAAACGAATTCATCAGCCGGTTGCTCCGTCTCGGGACGTGTGGGCCCCGGAATGTAACTCTCATAAACGAGGCGGAGCACTGGCGCCGTCAGCGGTCTGGTGATTGAATGGCAAAGCGAAGCAACGTCGATCTTGTTGAAACGCATTGGCAGGCGGCCTCGTCCCAGTATGGGAAGTTTGTCCAGGACAGTGGCCCCCAACAGCGCGACACCAACCTCTTCTTGCGGGAGAGAAAAATGAAAGTGCTTCGTATCCTGATTGCCGACGATCATGATCTTATGCGGCGTGGCATCAAAGGGATGCTGGAATCACACGCAGGGTGGGAAATCTGTGGGGAAGCGCATACCGGGCGCGAGGCCGTCTCGAAAGCCCAGGAGCTGAAACCGGACATCGCGATTCTGGACATCAGCATGCCGGATCTTAACGGCGTGGACGCGGCTCGCAGAATCCGCAAGGAATCACCGAACACTGAAATCCTGATTCTTTCGGTGCATTATTCGGATCAACTGATTCGGGACATTCTGGAAGCCGGCGTGCGCGGCTACATCGTGAAATCCGATTCGGACCGCGACCTGATCGTGGCCGTCGAAACCCTCGCGAACCACAAACCGTTTCTCACGCCCCGCGCGACGGAAGTGATGCTCTCCAGCTTCAAAGAAGGCAGAATGCGCACCGAGCTTCCCACGGCGCTGCGCGACCGGCTCACCACTCGCGAACGGGAAATCGTCCAGTTGCTTGCGGAAGGGAAGAGCAGCAAGGAAGTTGCGTCGTCGCTCAACATCAGTGTCAAGACCGCCGAAACGCACCGCGCGAACATCATGCGCAAGCTGCAGCTGCACACGGTGAGCGAGCTGGTTCGCTACGCCGTCAGAAATCAAATCGTCGAAGCCTAGGCGCAGCCTCACCTTAATACTGCCGCGGGCGCGATCGCTCGTCGCGCTCCAAATCTCCGTGGTTCTGACCCCAGTCTCGCGGTAATCTTGAGCGCGTTTGATTGCATCGGAGCGCGAAATTGCGCCATATCGCTTCACGTCCGCTCACGCTCGAAATCACGTTCTCTACAGTAACTTCGCCTAAACGCTTAACGCCTTGCCCGTATTGTTGAATTGGCGTCAATCCGAGATTATGCCAGTGCGGAGGAGAACGAAAAGCTGTAAATTTCGCGCCAGGTCTTGAGGGCTGGCCGGCTCTTTGTTCTCTTTTCGCGCCAAACCAGAAAGGAATCCAGCCATGGACGAAGTAGGCTCTGTGACCAAGAATTCCGCGAGCATTTTGCGTCACAAATCATCCACCCAATTTCCGCAGATCGCTCGTCAACCGACCGTGTTGGTGGCCACCGTTGACCCCGTCATCAGCGACAGCATGCGCAATTTGCTGCAGATGTATCCGTTGCGCACGCTGTGGGCCAAGAGCGTTGGCGAAGTGCGCGCGCTGCTCGCCAAGGAAAATGTCGCCGCGTGCTTTTGCGGCTTCTGGCTGGTCGACGGCACCTATCGCGACGTCGTTCGCTTGCTCAAGAGCCGGCCGGTCGAAATTCCCGCGATCATTGTCTGCGAGCCAGCGTGCCCGAACGAATACAGGGACTATCTCGCCTCGCTGAATATTCGCGCATTCGATTTTATCTGTCATCCGTACCGAAAAACCGACCTGGAGCGAATCCTGCGAGCCACGCTTTCCGAGCGTGCTCTGTCGGCGCGGGTACGCGGTTCGATGCTGGAGGCGGCAAACGGTGTGGAGAGGCAGTCGGGCTTGCGTTAGAGGACGGATCAGACGCCTGATAGCGTCCCAAAATGACTGTGGCCCACAGAGAGCTCTCATCTCTGGGCCAGCCGCAAAACATATCGATTCCCTAAGCTGCTTTCCCGCCAGCTGCGACCAATGCGATTCCGCCTAGCAACGCGAGACCTCCCACAATCGGGGGCAACGGAATCGTGTTGTGTTCCTCTTTGGTTGCTTGAATGGGTCCAACGTCCAGGACTTTCTTGTGTGTGGTGTAGGTAATCCCCTGGTAGGCGAGCGCGAGCACTCCGAGGATAATGAGCACGAACCCTAGCAGCGATGCTGTCTTCATAAGCTCTCCTTACTTCGCGTGTCAGAATGAATGATAGATGTTCCCTCTCGCCGCAGCAATCCGCCGAGCAGCGACCCCAAAAAAAGAACGAGAAAAACGAAAAATAACACTTTGGCCATTCATACGGCCGCGCTGGCAACTCCGAGGAATCCAAACACGGCCGCAAGCAACGCCGCGACGAAGATCCATAACGTCGAACGCAGCATAGAACCTCCTCAGAATGTATCTCCCCGTTGGAGTTGATCGCAGCGCTCCGCTGAAGATTGCGCGGACGTTCTGCAATCCCATCGCTTTTACGATGACCGTCCCAAAAAGACCATACGGTCATTCAACTAGAGTTGCGAAGAGTTCGCTGTAGCCTTCCAAAAGTTTGCTCGCTCCGTCAGTATTCGCACTATGCGACTTCGGCTGTTGCACATTTCTGATCGCCCGCGAGCAAGCAGCTCCCTGCGTGCGCTCGCGGCTGTACCGCAAGCTCCCCCCAAATCTACGCGCATCGCGGTATAGCTCCACCGCTTGATTCGCAATAGTCTGCTCATCACGGAGTCGCAAAATATTTACGCACTCTCGATAGGCGCTGCGATCCAGTGCTGTAAGTGAATCGAAAAGGAAATCGCGAAATGAATCCTGCAACGAAAATCGGCAAATGTCTGTCGCTGCTGGGCGCCACGCTGTTCCTGGGCGCTTCCCTGGTAGCCGGCACTGTCCTGCAGGACCAGCAACCCGCCCCAGACAACTCCAAAACCAATCAGGGCGATGCCAATAAAGGCGCGGTGACGGCCGAGCAGCAGAAAATGAATCCGGCGGATCGCAACATCACTATACAAATTCGCAGCGCCATTTATAGGGACCACTCGCTCTCCACCTACGCGCACAACATCAAGGTCATCACCCAAGACGGCAAAGTAACCCTGAGAGGTCCGGTCCGCACAGAAGATGAAAAGGCCGGTATGGAGGCGAAGGCCGCAGCCGTCGTCGGCGCGGAGAACGTGACGAACCAGCTGCAAGCGGCGCCAGCGAATCAGTAGTAGCCGGCGTGCGCATCAAGTTCAGACTCTAGTTCAAAAGGAGAATCACACATGTCAGGAAAAAAGACTGCAGTCTTCGGCATTTACTCCACTTTGTCGAGCGCCGATCACGCGACCGACACGCTGGTGCGCTCCGGATTTTCGCCGAGCGATATTTCCGCGCTCCTACCGGAAAACCTCGGGTCACGGCAGATTGGCACTGAAAAAGCCACCAAGGCGCCGGAAGGCGCGGCGACCGGCGCCGGTTCCGGCGCGGTTCTCGGCGGCGCGCTGGGCTTGCTCGCCGGAATCGGCGCGCTGGCCATCCCGGGCGTCGGTCCGCTCATCGCTGCTGGCCCGATCATGGCTGCGTTGGCTGGAGTCGGTGTCGGGGGCGCCGTCGGTGGCTTCACCGGCGCATTAATCGGCCTGGGCATTCCCGAATATGAAGCAAAACGCTACCAAGGACGCGTGCAGAAGGGTGGCATTCTGCTTTCCGTGCACTGCGACAGCTCCGAAGCGATCAAACGCGCCAAAGACATCATGAAGATCACCAGCGCCGAGGACATTTCCTCCACGGGCGAATCTTCCGCTGACGTCAAAGCAGATGATCAGCGCGCGCGCCACACAACTTCCGGCAGCCGGGAATAATTTCCCGGAAGGGAAGCCGGACTTGCGGCTTCTTTTTCCGCTTCCCTTCGGGCGCTACGGAACGACATGCGAAGTGCGCACTAGAAGTACGAGAAGGCTAAAAAAAACGGAGGACGCCATGAAGTCAGCAACCAAATGGACGGAATCGATTTCTGTATTCGCAGTAGGCGTCGGTGTAGGCGCTGCGCTGGGAGTGCTCTTTGCTCCCCGCTCCGGCAACGACACCCGCGACTTAATTGCGGAAACTGCGCAAGAGCAACTGGACGGTGCAATCGCCGCCGGCCACAAAATCACGCAGCGCGCGCAGGAAGGCATCGACCAGATCAAAGGCCAGGTGCGTCAAGCCGCAGATGTCGGCGAACGCGCCTATCGCGAAGCGAAAAACACGTCGGCATAAACCAAATCGCACCCGGCTCGGAGCGAATCAATTTCAATTCGCGCCAAAACCAGTTCGTCTCCGTTCATTCTCGCGTTGACGTTGAAAACTCAAACAGGAGCTCATGATGAAGGCGGATGCATTGCCGCAGGAAGTTCCGAAAATAACTCGCAACGAACTGATCGAGCTGTTGAACGAAGATTTGGCCCGCGAGTATCAGGCGATTATTGCCTACGTCGTGTACTCGCAAGTGCTAAAGGGCGCCGAATACATGAATATCGCAGACGAATTGGAAAAGCACGCAGCCGAAGAGCTCAACCACGCCCTGCTGATCTCCAATCAGATTGATTATCTCGGAGGCATGCCCGCGGTCCAGCCGAAGCCCGTCCGCACCTCGGACAAGGCTCGGGAAATGCTCCGTTTCGACCTCATCAACGAAGGCGAGACGATCCGGAATTATCGCCTCAGGGTTCGCCAGTGCGAGCAATTGGGCGAGTACGCCATGGCCGAACATATCCGCGAGATCCTGATGGACGAACAAGACCACCAGATCGCTCTGGCAACTGCTCTGGGGGAAGACGTGCCGGTCGTGAAAGATCCTCCGGCCTCTGCGCAGAAGAAAGCATAAGAATTTTGATCCAGTCGTTCGATTCGATCAACAGATCGCAGAACAAATCGCTCGATCCGTCCCATGGGGAGAACACATGAAAATCACTGAACGTAAGCCCGCTGCGAAAGCCGACGATTTCCTCACGACCGTGGCCCGCTCGATTGGCTCCACGCTGGGCACTGTCGCCGCAAAGGTCGACGAAGTAACCCATCCGGCGCGACGCCGCAACGCCGGGGGTAAGCGCGCTCGCAAGCACGTTTCTGTTTTCCGCACCGGTCGGCGCGCTTCCGCCCCGGCTTCGAAGCGGAGCAACGCAACGGCGCGCTTGCGCCGAAAAAATCGAAAGAAGTCTTCCAAGTAGCTCGATCCACATCAAAGGAGAATTCATATGCGACAGCTCACATCCTACATTTCATTGTTCACGTTGCTCGCCTTCGGCACCATCGCAGGATGCTCGGCCGAACTCGCTAAATCCCCAGACGTTGCTGACAGCATTCGCAAATCGCTCGATCAAGCCGGCCTGAAAGACGTCAAAGTGAGCCAGGACAGAGTCAAAGGCGTGGTGACTCTCGATGGCGATGTGCCGTCCGATATGGACAAGTCGCAGGCCGAGACGATCGCAAAGTCCATCGCAGCCGGACAGGTGGTAGCGGACCAAATCGCCGTAGTCCCTCCAGCGGCTGAAAGCGACGCCAAGGCCATAAATTCGGATATCGATAAAGGCATAGAAAAGAATCTGGACGCAGCGCTGATTCAGAACCGGTTGAACAAGCACGTGAAGTACGACGTTAAACGCGGCGTCGTCACTCTCACAGGCGAAGTGAACTCCCAGGCGAGACGCGCCTATGCGGAAAAAGTCGCGGCCGCGGTTCCGAATGTTCAGCAAGTGGTGAACGAGCTGCAGGTCAAGGACCAAAAGGCAAGCTCTACAAACTAGCGCTCGAAGCTGCGTATGCCGCCAGCGCGGACTGCATCGCCCGGTTCTCGCCGGCCACGCCAAGACCCCGCGACCGGAGCGCCACGCACCATTTTAAATGTCGCGTATCTAGTCGTGCAGCACCTTCGCCAGCGTCTTGTACACTTCCAGCCGGCCATTCTTGTCGTAATGGATGTAGCCGAGCTTGCGGAATTTATTCATGAAGAAATTCACGCGCGGACGCGTCGTCCCGATCATCTCCGCCAGCGTGTCTTGATTGATTCGGGACATGATCGTCACATCCGCGTTTCCCGCGTCGTAGTCGGCCAGCAGTAAAAGCGTGCGTGCCAGTCGCTTTTCGCTGGAATTGAACAGGTGATCGATCAAATCCTCTTCAATCCGGTGATTCCGAGCCAGGAGGTAATTGATGAAACGAGAACAAACCGCGGGCTCCTCGTTGATGATCTTCACCATCTTTTTTCGGTTGATGACCATCACCGTGCCGGGCACCAACGCCACTGCCGATGTGGAATAAAACGCCTGGCCGTTCAAGCAGTTCTCGCCAAAAAAATCGCCGTGGCCCAGAAATCCCAGTATTCCGCCCCTGCCTCGGTTCGATACCAGCGTCAGCTTCACCACGCCTTCTTCGATGTAGCGAACATCGGTGCACTCATCGCCTTGCGAAAAGATTGTCTCGCCCGCGTCATAGTGCACCGGCTTCGATACCGGCAGCCCGGCTGGGAAAAGCACTTTTGCGTTGTCCGCCCGTCGCTTCGGTGTCATTTGGTCCTTGTTCTGTGCATGCGGTTCGATTTACTGCGGCTTGCCTCCTCATTCAGAGTATGATGCCGGGTCTTGCTTCACCGGATCGTGCAGCCGCTATTTTCAATTACAAGACAAGGTTAGCTCTGTCTAAGGTTGAACATACAACTTCTGCGCCGCCGTGTACATTAGCCGTCGGTGAGTCGTGCGTCCAGCCCCTTGCCACAGAGGGAGCGAAGTTTTGCTCCAACATCACAGGCCAGAGGTGCACATGGATTTAGGTTTCGACATCTTCCGGACGCTCGACGATGGCACTCCGTTATGGATTAAGCAGGTCGCCACGCTCGATGACGGCAAAAAACACCTCGAAGCATTAATGAGCGCTGCGCCCGGCGAGTACTTCATCCGCGACGCGTCCACAGGCGAGATCGTCCTCAAATCGGGCGCAATCCCACCCGCTTGACTCAAACGTCGTACCCGAGGCGCTTACGGCGCAAGCTTCAGCCTTTCCCATCCAGCACGTACAGGATTCACGGTATTCTTCGGCCGCCCGCCACTTGAAATAATCGACATGTTCCTTATTTCGTTCCCACCGGAAGGCGGCTGTCAGGAACCACCGTTGCCGCCTGCCACGGTCCTGTTCTCAAGGAGTATCGAGATGAGCACGGTGAACGCTTTCGCCTCCAAATCATTGCATCCCGTGCCAGGCGCGCATTCGCATGACCAGGAATCTTGCGGACATACCGTTCAGTTCTATGCAGAAGATCAATCGCTGGTCGCCGCGCTGACCAGGTTCGTTTCGACCTCTCTCAGCACCGGCGGCTCCGCGATCGTGATCGCGACCAAGCCTCACCGCGAAGCGCTAACGCTAGAATTGCAGGCTAGCGGCCTGGATACGATGGCGGCCATCTGGCAAGGCCGCTTCGTCCTCCTGGACGCCGCCGAGACGCTGGCGAAATTCACCGTGGATGGCTGGCCGGACGCCGCGCTGTTCACTGAACTAATTGGCGGCTGCGTCGCTACAGCGAACGCCGCATCGCACGGCGAGAATTCGCGCGTCGTCGCGTTCGGCGAAATGGTCAGCCTGCTGTGGGCCCAAGGAAAGCCCGATGCCGCCCTTCGGCTGGAGCAACTCTGGAACGATTTGGCCACGACCCAAAGTTTTTCGCTGCGCTGCGCTTATCCCATCGGGGGTTTCGCGCGCGCAGAGGACAGCGAGCCATTCCAGAGAATCTGCGCGGAACACTCCGCCGTGATTCCCAGCGAGAGCTACATGGAACTTTCCTCCGAAGCCGAACGCCTGCGCAATATTTCCCAACTGCAGCAGAAGGCCGGCGCGCTCGAGACGGAAAAGGCCCAGCGCAAGAGTATCCAACGCACCTTGCAGCTCCGTGAATCCGAGCTCGCCGATATTCTCGAGAATGCAGTAGAAGGCGTGCAGCAAGTGGGCCCAGATCAGACCATCATGTGGACGAACAAAGCGTTGTTGAATCTTCTGGGGTATGCCGCTGAGGAGTACATCGGCCATCCACTCGGTGCGTTCCATGTCCAGCAACATATCTTCGAGGAATTCTGGGCGAAGTTGATGCGCAGGGAGGACATCTACGATTTTCCTGCGGAACTTCGCTGCGAGGACGGTTCCGTCAAGCAGGTCGTTATCCACTCCAACGGCCTTTGGGAAAATGGAAAGTTTGTTCACACACGCTGTTTCGTTCGCGACGTTACCGAGCAAAAGCGCCTGGAACAGGTTCTACGCACCGCGGAGAAGCAAGCAGCCATGGGCCGCGTGGCTGCAGGCATCGCGCACGAGATTAACAATCCGCTGGAGACAGTGACGAACGTTTTTTATCTGCTGCGGGATCATCCGTCGCTCGATGCGGATGCGCGCGAACTGGCGCGCATCGCCAACGAGGAAATGGAGCGTGTACGCCACATCGCTCGCCAGACCTTGGCGTTCTGTCGCGACACCGAAAGCCCAGTTTCCGTTTCGCTGCGCCTCATCCTGGACGACGTGCTGGAAGCGTTTCGCCGGCAGATACAGACAAATCACATCACGGTCGAGCGGAATATCGATACCGATGGCTTGGTGGTGGCGTTCCCAGTAGAGCTGCGGCAAATTTTCATTAATCTGATCGCCAATGCCCTACAGGCGATGCCGGAGGGCGGCGCACTTCGGGTCAGTCTGCGTCACAGTTCGGAACGGTCCGCGAGTGGCGCACGTCCCGGCCTTCGCGTGAGTATTACGGATACCGGCACCGGCATTCCCGTCAAGCACCGGCACAAGATCTTCGAGCCGTTTTTCACGACGAAAGCTGAAAAAGGGACGGGACTCGGTCTGTGGGTTAGCCGCGGAATCGTTCAGAAACTCGACGGCACCATACGCTTTCGCTGCACAAAATGGCGAGGCCGCACGCTGACTTCCTTCGCCGTTTTCATTCCGACGGACGGCCTGGGCTTTTCCGTCTCATAATCCAACGGCGCCAGCCCGAGAGTCAGTGTGCAAGCTCTGGTCGCGGCAGAAATGGCGAAGATACTCTGCATTGACGACGAATCGGCCGCGCTCAACATTCGCAAGCGCGTCTTGGAAACCGCGGGTCATCACGTACTCACCGCGCGTTCCGGCGAAGACGGCATTCAACTCTTTCGCACCGAGCCTTTCGATCTGGTGCTCTTGGACTATTGGATGCCCGGCATGAACGGAATCGCCACCGCCCGGGAACTCAAGCGAATAAGCCCATCCGTTCCGACGGTCATTTTGTCGGGCCTCTCACAATTGCCGGACGAAAGCATCGGCGTGGTTGATCGCTGGATTCTCAAGGACGAGGGCCCGCAGTTTCTGTTGAATACCATCAAGGCCCTGCTCAAACGCTCGGCTTGACCACCGCTATGCGCAGCCCGCTTTCGAACGAACGCAATACGCGTCTACTGTTCAGAAAGAACCCGGAGTTGACTTCAGCCGCTTAAGCCTTGTGCGAGTTCCAAACGTACAAAAATGTATCATCCGTCGCTGTCGCTACGCTTCGCTTGCTCTTGCGTGTCGCACGATTTAGGGCCGAACGGACGTTTTCTTTCGAGTCGCCCAGGTCCGCCAACGGAATCTTGATGGCAGCGCCTTCTTTCAGTTGGTCCAGGTCGCGCAGTATCAGCGTCACGATCTTCTTGTGCTTGCCATTACGCGAATTCGGAACATCCAACTGCGCCACGGTTTTGAAGTGAGCAACCTGTCGGGTTGCGCTCATAAGCCTCCTTCTAAAGCTAACGTATAACTAACGCACCGCTATGCTATACGGGCGCAGTTCTGCGTGTCAAGAGAGATTTTTTAAAGTACACTGCCGTACAATTAACCCCACGTTGCCGGCTCTTGCAACACTCGCGCTATCCGCCATAGCAATCCCGCTAAACGATGCCCTCTTCTCACGTGAATCAACCAAAGGATTCTCCCCGTATGCTTGCCACGCTGTTACGGTGCTGTGCAGGGAAGGAGGCTCGATCATGAAAGCAATCGGAACGTACTTCGAACAAGTTCCTAAAACGGTCATCGAAAAAATACTCGCACAGCAAGGCCCGCCGGATGAGGTCGAACTCGGCAGCGATGAATCCGTCAAGAGGTGGGGCGCGAGCAAGACTGCAAGCAAGGCCGCCAGCAAGACTACAATCCGCAACCCCAAGCATTGAATGGCGCCAACAGGAGATCCAGCCGCAATGGGGCGCAGGACTTACGCAAGAACAGGGAGACGACGATGTATGTATCAATGACCGGAAAAGCTCAGAGCGAACAATCGCGGGTGAATGCAACTTGGGAGAAACGCATGGACAGTTCAATCCAGGAAATCCTAGAACTCCTCGCAGAGAATGTCAATTGGTGGGAACAAGCGGCGGACACGTGCGAACACACTGCCACTCGTTTTCCCACAGGCGAGAAGGAAGGATGGCAGCTCATGGGCGCCGTATATCGGGAGCGCGCGGAGAAGCACAACCGCCTCGTCGAGCAATTCCGCGGGGGGAACAACTCGGCGCACGGCTAAGCTGGCGTCAAAACAATCCGCGGATGCTGCTCGCGATAAATGCCAGCGAAGCCAGCAGCATTACCACCGTCGCGGCCCACCCGACGATACGGAGATACACCGGAAGCGAAAACTCCTTCACGATGGCGGTGTTCGCGGACATGATCATCAGCATAACCATCAGCGGAACCGCCACCACGCCGTTGATCACCGCGGACCAGTACAGCGCGCGTATCGGGTTCATCCCCAGAAAATTCAGTGCGATTCCGATGATCGTCGCTGCCGCCAGCACCGCATAAAACTTCGGCGCCTGGCGCGGTCTGCATTCGAGACTGGCGCGCCATCGGAATGCTTCCGCCACGGCATACGCGGCGGACCCGGCCAGCACCGGTATGGCCAACAGGCCCGTGCCGATGATTCCCAGCGCAAATAGCAGAAACGCGAAATGTCCGGCCAGCGGCTGCAAAGCCTTGGCGGCTTCAGCAGCAGTCTCGATGGCTTTGCCCGCGCTCGCTACGTGTAACGTTACCGCGGTGGTAAGGATAATGAAGAATGCCACCAGGTTCGAAAATCCCATGCCGACCCACGTATCCAGCGAGATCCGGCGAAATTCTGGGAGCGCTTGTTCCGGCCGTGTCTTGAGCGGAGATTCGTCCCTTTTCAGACGCACGTCTTCTGCTTCCTCTGACGTTTGCCAGAAGAACAAGTAGGGGCTGATTGTCGTGCCGAGCACGGCCACGAGCGCCATCCAGTAATCCGCAGTCCAAGTAACGGAAGGGATTACCGTCGAGCGCAGCGCCATTTTCCACGGAACGTGCACCACGAATGCCGTCGCCACATAAGCAAAGAGGGCCAGCGTCAGCCACTTCAAGTAATGAACATATTTCTTGTACGGCACATAGACCACCAGATACAAAGACAGCAGCCCAAACACCAGTACATAAACGTTCAGCGATCCTCCGAATACCAGTTGCGCCGCCGCTCCCATGGCCGTAACGTCTGCTCCGAGATTGAAAATATTAGCCGCGCAGAACAACGAAACCAGGCCGTAAAGGACCGGCTTGGGATAATTCTTGCGCAAATTCTCCGCGATGCCCGCACCCGTGATCCGTCCCAGCCGCCCACAAATCTCCTGCATCGCGGCCATCAGCGGAAACGAAAACAGCATGGTCCACAGCATCCCCATGCCAAATTGCGCGCCCACCTGCGAATACGTCGCGATGCCGCTCGGATCATCATCGGCGGCGCCAGTGATCAATCCGGGACCCAGCCGCAGAAGTAAATGGCTATGCTTCCGGGGAGAGTCTCGGAGCCGCGCAGCCGTTTCCGCCTTCACCGTTGATTCAGACATGCAGTTCTCCGAAATTCGGGATGATAGAAGGCGGCCGTTGCTGAGCAAGACTTTTTGTTACCATCTCTCCAGCAGTCAGCAGTCCAAGAACCTCGTGGAACTCTGGCGCTCTCTGTTGTACGCCGGTCGCAAGTGTCACAAAATCAGTGATTCCCAGTAAATACGGCAATGCAGAACCGTAGCTAGGGGACATTATCAGCGCGAGGAGATTCCGTCGCCAGGGTCTTCGCCTCCGGTCCGACCTCTCCGAGCCCTAAGCATCTCCGCGCTTACGTTACGCTTTCGTATGGATTTTGGAAGTTGGCCGCCGAATTCGCTACGCCTGCGCTAAGATTTATTCTGGTGCCCCTTCGATGAAGGTTTCTCGTTCGACGTTGCTAATTTCCTGTGCTTGGGTGTTATTTGTCGGCGGTTACGCCGCAGTCACCCTGCTGGCCTCCCGCGATTCCACCGTGGCCGCCCTCAGTTATTTCCTCGCGTGCGTAGTTCCGTTGTTCGCCAATACCTGCCTGTTATGGAACGCAGCGTCTCGCTACCGCCGGCAAAACGGGTTCTGGATGCTCCTGGCGCTGGGTTGCACTTTCTGGCTCGCGGGAATCCTTGTCGTGGTTTACACCCAGTTTAGCCTCCACCTGGATACCGAAGTTCCCTTCATCGCCGATCTACTCTTTTTTCTGCACACCGTTCCGTTTATTGCCTCCCTGGCCCTGATGCCTCACGCCAGAAAGATGCGCGAAACCCTGCGCTTTGGTTTAATCGATCTGCTCCTTCTCGCGATGTTGTGGCTCTACATTTATATTTTTGCTGCGATGCCGTGGAAAATAATCTCACCCAATCCTCCGTTATTCCATTCGCGCGACTTCGCCAGCTATCTGATCGAGAATTTGGTCGTGGCAGTTGGTTTTGGTCTTCTGTTCCTGCGCACCCGTGGAGCCTGGCGCACCGTCTACGGCCATCTGTTCGGCGCAACTTCTTTGTATGTCACGGGAATGACCTTGTCGGTCATGGCCATGCGTCACCTGCTGCCTTACAGGGGCGGCCTGATCCGCTTGCCCATGCTGGCTTCCTTCGTCTGGCTGGGAACGGTGGGAATTATCGCTCAGGGTTTAACGTTCGAGCCGGAAGCGCCGCAACCGCCTGTTCACCGCGATACGCAGTGGCCGGCTCGTCTGGCGATGTGGGGCGTCCTGGCTGCGCCAATTCTGGCCGCTTGGAATGAGTTTGCCAGTACCGCGCCGGATTCCGTAAGGCGCTTTCGCCTGATCGTTACGCTCGTGGCGATTTTCGCCGGAGCCGCTCTGGTGTTTCTCCGCCAATATCTCGTGTATCAGGAGCGCACCACACTGGTGCACGAATTATGGGAATCGCTGGAAAACGTAAAGCGGCTGCAAACACATTTCGTGCAATCCGAGAAATTGGCATCCCTCGGTCAACTTGCCGCAGGCGCCGCGCACGAAATCAATAATCCGCTCACGGCGATTCTCGGTTATGCCGATGTACTCACGATCGAAAACGCCGCGAACACCCGCGCGTATACCCTCGGCGACAAAATCCGCGAGCAGGCTCGGCGCACCAAAGACCTCGTCAATAATTTGCTCAGTTTTGCGCGACAGGTTCCTGCCGAAAAACAGTTGCTGGACCTCAATAGCGTGCTGAGCGGCGCGGTACAGCTCCGCAATCTTGATTTGCGCGGGAAGAATATCCGCATCGAGCTGGAGAATCGTAGCATCCTCCCGGCTGTGCGCGGCGATCCGAATCAATTGCTGCAAGTTTTCTACCACTTAATCAGCAACGCCGTGGATGCAATGGAATCGGCCGGCGGCGGCGTCCTGCTCATTCGCACTCTGCGCGAACGCGGCAACGTCGTCATCGAATTCTCAGACACCGGACCGGGCATGAAAGAACCGGAGAAAGTGTTCGACCCGTTCTACACCACGAAAGAAGTCGGCAAGGGTACGGGACTCGGACTCAGCATCTGCTACGGAGTGATGGAAGAGCATGGCGGGCGGATCACCGGATTCAACCGGCCCGAAGGCGGCTGCACGTTCCGCCTGGAATTGCCGGCAATCCTGGCGGTTTTTCCGCAGACGTCTACATTGCCGGCGGCTCCCGTCAATACCCGCTAGCCTCTGTTACGCAGCACAGCGGGATAGGCGCGACGCGGCTTCGGCTAGCGTCGAAGCGCGGATGTGCTAGAGTTTGAAATTCCATGAGCACATCCGCCACGATCGCCGCCCCCGCGATTTCCACCGAACATCTCACCCGCCGCTTCGGCGATTTGGTCGCCGTGCAGGACGTAAACCTGCGCGTGGCTCCGGGCCAATTCTTCGGATTCCTCGGCCCCAACGGCGCTGGAAAATCCACAACCATCAAGATGCTCACTGGCCTGCTAGCCCCTTCCTCCGGGCGGATGCAGATTCTCGGCATTGAACTAACGCAAGATTCCGTCGCTGTGAAACGCCAGATCGGCGTCGTGCCCGAGGGCATGGCACTGTTCGGCCGGCTAACCGGTTCCGAATATCTGAACTTCGTCGGGCGCATGTACGGCCTGGACCGCGTCACCGCGGCAAAACGCACCGCGGAACTGCTCGATTTCATGCAACTGGTGGACCAGCCCAAGGCCCTGGTGACGGACTATTCGCACGGAATGCAGAAGAAACTCGCCCTGGCCGCCGCGGTGATTCACGGCCCGAAAATTCTTTTTCTCGACGAGCCATTCGAAGGCGTGGACGCAATTGCTTCCAACACGCTCAAGTCCATGCTGCAGAATATGATCTCCCGCGGGGCCACCATCTTTCTCACTTCGCACGTCCTGGAGATTGTCGAACGTCTCTGCAGTCACGTGGCGATCATCCATTGTGGCCAGTTGGTCGCCCAAGGATCTCTCGAAGAACTTCGTGCCGGCGTCGAGGCACAAGCGGCCGCCGCACTCACCGCCGCCGGTGCGCCACACGAGATTGACGCGCCCGCTCCCGCTCCCGGCGCAAAACTCACCCTCGAACAGATTTTCCTGCGCATCGTTGGCGGAACGCGCCGTGCCGATCAGGAACTCTCGTGGCTGGGCTGACCTTTTCTTCCGAAACCCGCGGCCAGTTTTCCGCCGTCGCCCGCGTCCGCTGGCAGCTTTTCCTAAACTCCATGCGCACGATTCGCGGCCGCATGGAAATCGTCGCGCGCGTATTTACGTTTCTGGCCTTCGGCATGGGCGGCATTGTGGGCTCCATCGCCATTGGCTTCACCGCGTGGTATTTCGTTTACAGCGGAAGAGCGGATTGGCTTCCCGTGCTGCTCTGGCCCGTCTTCCTGTTCTGGCAATTCGTTCCGGTGATGGCCAGCGCCTTCACCGAGAATGTGGATTCCTCCAACCTGCTGCGTTTTCCGCTCACCTTTCCTTGCTATTTTCTGATTCGCATCGCCTATGGCTCGCTCGATCCCCCCACGCTGATGAGCAGCCTGTGGCTGCTGGGCATGTCTATCGGCATCGCCTGCGCCTCGCCGCTCTTATTCGTGCCTGCTGCTGCGGTTCTGCTGCTCTTTGCAATCTTCAATATTCTGCTGGCCCGCATGCTGTTCACCTGGATGGAGCGCTGGCTCGCGCAACGACGCGCTCGCGAAATCCTGGGCATGCTCTTTCTTTTCATGGTCATCGGATTTCAATTCATCGCACCGCTGCTCCGCCATTTTGGCAACCGCTCCCAGCCCGCTGTCTCGCGCGTCGCCCTACAGGCTCTGCCTATTGAGCGGCTGACCCCTCCGGGATTGGCAGGCGAGATCATCGCGCACTCTCTGCGCGGAGAATACCCGCTTGCACTCGGCTGGTTCGCCCTGTTCGGCGCCTACACGCTGGCGGTTCTGTGGCTGCTGAATCTGCGCCTGCGCGCGCAATACCGCGGCGAGAATTTAAGCGAGGCATTGGCGCGCACCGCCGCGCCAATGGCCAAGCAACAGATTCGACCAGGCTGGAACATCCCCGGCGTTAGCGGCGCGGTTTCTGCGGTACTCGAAAAAGAAATACACTATCTTTCGCGCAGCGGTCCCACGCTGTTTACGCTGGTAATGCCTGTGGTCGTGCTTTTGATTTTCCGCTTCTCGCCAGGAAAAACAGACGGCGCTGGAGGCCTGTTGAGCCACGCTTTCGATCTCGCATTCCCGGTTGGCGCCGCTTACACCCTGCTGATTTTGACGAACCTGGTTTACAACAGCTTCGGCGCCGATGCCGCCGGTATTCAATTCTATTTTGTTTCTCCCCTACGCTTCCGCGAAATCCTGCTGGGCAAAAATCTCACGCACTCTCTCCTGCTCGTTATCGAAATGGTTTTGGTCTGGGCCGGCGCGAGCCTGCTCTACCGTCCGCCTCCGTGGGACATCGTACTCGCGACGCTCACCGGCGTATTCTTCGCGCTGGTAGTGAACCTGACGGCGGGAAACGTGCTGTCAGTCTACACGCCAAAAAAAGTTGATCTAGCCGCGCTGGGCCGCCAGCGCGCGTCGCAGGTCACCGCGCTCGTGAGCCTCGGAATCCAGGCGGCCGTCCTGGGCCTGTGCGCCCTCGCGATCCTGTTAGCCCGCGCGTATCACCATCTCTGGCTAGCAGCCATCATCTTCGCAGCGCTAGCTGCCATCGCGATCGTGATCTATTTCCTCGTCCTCAAACGCCTTGACTCGATTGTCCTCCAACGCCGCGAAGCCATGATCACCGAACTGTGCCGCGCATGACGCGCATTTGAATTTGTGCAGGACCGCCCGTTGCGGTACATTCGCCAATCGTGCAGGAAATGTCACGGAACTGAGAGGAACCTGGAATGATTCGTCGCTGTGCTTTCATCTGCTGGCTTCTCTTCGGCAGTTTCCTTCTGCATTCATCCCCCACCGCCGCGCAATCGCCGAAAGATGTGAGCTCGTACGGCGGGCTCCCTTATCAGCTGGAGGAACTCATCAATTTGCCGGCCGTTTCGGGCTACGAAAATCAGCTCGCGGATAAGATTCGCGCAAAACTGAAGCGCCTGCAGCCCACCACCGACAATCTCGGCGACGTGATCGTCACCATTGGCAGTGGCGCGCCGCACCGCCTGCTCGTGACGCCGATGGATGAGCCCGGCTTTGTCGTCAGTGACATCACGCCCGACGGCTACTTGCGTGTGCAGCGCTTGCCGCAAGGCGGCCTGCCTCCGATTTTCAATGAAATGTATTCAGCGCAGCCCGTGCGAATCGAAACGGCCGCCGGCAAATGGATTGACGGCGTTGTCGCGGGCCTTTCCGTGCATCTGCAACCAGGCCGATCCGATCCACCAAAGACCAGCGACATCGAAAATATCTACGTGGATATCGGCGCAAGTTCTGAAGCCGAGGCTCGCAAAGCAGGCGTGGACGTTCTCGATCCCATCGTCATCAATCGCCGCTTAATGAACCTGGCCGGCGAAAAAATGGCTGGCACTTCGATCGGTGATCGTTTCGGAGCCGGCGCGCTCGTCGATCTTTTGGGCCGCGTCGATCCCGCGAAAATTAAAGGCACTCTGACCGTCGCGTTTGTCGTGCAGCAACGCACCGGTGCGCGCGGCCTGCAGCGAATTCTCACGCAAAACCAAGCCGACGAGCTGATTTACGTCGGCCGTCTGCTCCCCGGCGGACCCATTCCAGAAATGGAAACGCTGCATCGTGCGCCGCACCGCGAACCCGGCGGCGGCGTGCTCGTCGGCGTCCAGCAAACCGACGGTTCGCTCCCTGCATTTGCCACCGAACTAAAGCAGCTGGCCGACACGAACAAAATTCCATTTGTATCCGACTACTCCGCAAATATTCTTCCCAAAAGCTATTTGGCCATGCCGCAGTTACCCGCGAAATGGGCGCACCTGGCAATCGCTACTTCGTGGACGGACACCCCGGCCGAGACAATCGACTCGAGCGATTTGCGGAATCTCGCGAATCTCCTGGATATTTACATGGAAGGTTCACCATCCGGCAGCTCAGGCGATGCCAAGGACGGAGGTCAGAAAAGCTTTGCCAAGAACGTGCGCCTGCCAGACACCGAGATCCTTCGTGAATTGGTGGAAGCGTATGGCGTCAGTTATCACGAGGTGGCGGTTCGCGAATCCGTCGCGCGCCTGCTTCCGGCCTGGGCCAAGCCCGAAACCGACGACGCCGGAAATCTCATCCTCCCTCTCGGCACCGCCGCCGCAAGCGCAAAGACGCCGCGAATCCTGGTCGTCGCCCACATGGACGAAATCGGCTTCACCGTGAAGTCTATCTCCAAAGACGGCCGCCTCGAAGTCGAATGGCGTGGCGGCGGCGATCTCAGCTTTTTCGCAGGCCATCCCGCGCTCTTGCACACCGCAAGAGGCGACCTCGACGCAATCGTCGAACTGCCGAACGGCTGGGACACCGCGAATTTCAAGTGGCCCACAGACGCAGGAGAACCAGGCTCGACCAATCCCGTTCGCGTAGATGTCGGCGCGCGCACTCCCGAAGAAGTCGCGAAGCTCGGCATCAATCTCGGCGACACCATTACGATTCCGAAAGCCTACCGCCCGCTGCTCGGCACGCGCGCCAATGGACGCAGCTTTGACGATCGCGTCGGCGATACCGCGCTCATTTCCGCCGTGTGGGCGCTCGGCGCCCCGCTGAAAGATCGTGACGTGACGTTCGTTTGGTCCACGGGTGAAGAAGAAGGCCTCGTAGGAGCCGCGAAAGTAGCCAAACGTCTGGCAGACGAAGGTCACGAGCCCGATTTTGTTTTCGCCGTGGACACCTTCGTCAGTGCGGACTCACCCATCGAATCGAAACGCTTCGCCGATGCGGAAATCGGAAAGGGCTTCGTGATTCGCGCGGTGGACAATTCCAATATAGTGCCCACTCCTCTAGTCGAGCACATCATCAAACTCGCGCGCACGAATCAAATCCCCATACAGTACGGCGTCACCGGTGGCGGCAACGACGGTTCCGCCTTCGTGCGCTACGGCTCGGTGGATATCGCGCTAGGCTGGCCGCTGCGCTACTCGCACTCCCCAGCGGAAGTCATTGACACCCGCGACGTCGATTCGCTGGCACGGATCATTACGGTGATCGCCAGGAGCTGGTAAGGCCGACGAGCCGCCCACCCCCTGAATCACCAACGTACATCGCTGGGCCACGCCCGCTCTTTGCTATAATCACGCGCCGTGAGCGACCCCGCTTTCAAACCGCCCCGTCATATCGCTATCGAAGGGCCGATTCGCGTCGGGAAATCGACGCTGGCCAAAGTACTCGCCGAACAACTGCACGCGCGCCGCATCTTCGACGCCGACGACAATCCCTTCCTCACCGATTTCTACGACGAAAAACCCGGCTCAGCCTTCCGCGCGCAAATGTATTTCCTCTACGAGCGCCATCGCCGCCTGCTGGACACGCGCGCAGAGGCCAATCCCGCGCCCATCGTCAGCGATTTCCTCTTTGAGAAGGATAAAATTTTCGCCTACCTGAATCTGGACAACGAAGAACTGAAACTCTATGAACGCTATTTTGAAATGCTCGCCCCTTCCGTTCCCGCGCCTGACCTGGTGATCTACCTGCAAGCCAAGCCCGAAGTCCTGCGCAAGCGTGTGTCGAAAAAAGCCGATCCCGCCGAAACCCAAATTTCGCCGGAATATGTGGAAGCCGTGGCCAACGCCTACGAGCATTTTTTCTTCCGGTATTCAGGCGCAAACCTGCTGGTGGTGGACACTTCGGAAATTGATTTCGTGGAACGCAATCAGGACCTGCAGGAGCTGCTCCGCCGCCTGCGCCAACCAGTGAAAGGCACACAATATTTCTTGCCGCTCGGCCAAGGCTGAAAACCGCTTGTAGAAGTTAGAAGGGGGACGGGACGGGCGGCCCCGCCAGGCTGCCCGTCCCGCACTGCGCACAGGAGGAACCCAAATCCAAAAGACCAGCGCTCAACACCACCCGCACAGCCGCGTCAAAAGATCAGACTAAGCAGCCTTGTGCGTGCCCGTCAGCCGGTGACGCAATCTTCCCAACGTGCGATTCACCGGATGGCTGCGGTGCAGGAAAGTAAGCACCGGCATGCGCCGCACGCCGATTTTTTCCAGCGCCCGCCGGATGCGGAAATCTCTTCCCGCCGATACCAATCCTTTTTCCAGCGTGCTGATCGCGTCCGACGTGCGTCCGGCCTGGTAATAAACCTCCGCCAGGTTTAGATAAAGCTGGGCGTGATTGTGTTTCATCCCCAGCGCTTCGCGGCACAGCGATTCCGCGTCGCCGAATCGCTTTTCAGCCAGCGCGGCCAGCAGGCCGGTGTAGGAAAGATAAAATGGGTTTTTCGGAGCAATGCCAAGGGCGCGCCGGGCGTGCTGCAGCGCTTCTTCAGACTGCCCGTCGCGGAGGTTTTTCAGACACTCTTTGAAATCGTTCATTCCAGCATCTGAGGGGGAGGTGGTTCCGATCCAGTGGGACATAGGCTCCTTCCTTACCCCGCGGGCACCAGCAGGGTGACTGACCGCAGAGTACCTGTCGGCTCCAAACGTGGAAATAGAACGCCCGTACAGTTTTCGGTCTACTCCCTTTTACTGTCCGAAATGACAGGCAAAGATTCTCGCAAGCCGGGGGTGTTGGCGTCACGCCGGGCAGGAGGTCGAAGGCGAGTAGAAGTCCTTATCGTGCAGTTGTTTACGGTTCTACGGAGGCCCGATTGGCCCCGATTTCCGCGGAGTCGGATCAAACGCCCGTCATGCCGAACGCCGTGCCCGAGTGCGCTCGACTCCCACAGTTTTGGTAGGGGGGGGCCGCTTGTGAATTGCGCTGCAGCGCAATTCACCTTGTGACACGGCTGCGCCGCGCGGTTGCGTTTGACTTCGCAACGGCCGGCTCCAGCGGGTGCCCTTTCCGGTGGCGGTCAGTTTCCGATAACGCGTTAATTAGGGTGCGCCGGGATAAATCGGCATGTTGTAAGGAATGAAAAAGTCCTACAAGAAAGCAGACAGCGACCCCATCTTGGCCCCGAGTCTTGCGGGCGGCATCGCGAGATGTCGCTTGAAGCGTAGACAGGGGTATCAGCGGGCCGGGCTATGGAGCTTCGAAAAACGCAAAACCAGGACGCCGACTCTTTCCTGATGGAGGAAGGCACCACGCTGATTCGCGATAATCGCGAGCGAGCCATCGGTCCTGCGTAGTCTTAGACCCCGCGCACGCTGAGAAACAACATGCACGAGAACCGGGAGACCTCTAGAGCACCTCGGCCCGAAGGGGAGCGAGGACGGTACACGAATGCGCAAAGCCAGCAGGCGGACGCGCACGCTCTAGAGGAGTCGGACCCTGCCATACGATCGATGAACCAGGCGAAGAAGGAAGAGCGATCTTCGGCGGAGCCTGGGGAGAGAAGGGCGCGGGCCAAGGAGAACATCGTTCAACCCAACACCAGCCCGACACAGAGCGGGGACCGAGTGTCCCAGGGATTGAGCGGTGTGCGAGAAGCAGCACCGCGCGCCAACCCTCCAAGGTTGGAGCCGTATGCGGTAATGCCGCTCGCAGGGTTCTGTACGGGGCGATCAGCAATGGTCGTCCCTACCGCGACCATTTGACCCGAATTGCCGTATACTTCGGCGGCAACTCTCAGAAACGCCCGGAGTGCTCAGGGCGGGCGTGTCTCCACCGTATCGCGAACAAAAAAGTGCGAGTGTAGCCTGGGCTGGATTTCGAGATTGCAACGAAAAATCGCAGTAACGAGAGGAAACCGATCATGTCCGGCAGGCATTTGGCAGTTGTTTTTCTTCTTTGTCTTGGCCTGTTGCGTCCACAGGGAAGCACCGTCGCGCAAAATGTAAAGTCAACATTCGACAAATCTGCGGACTTCTCAAAATACAAGAAGTATACCTGGGGCTCAAACTACCTGCTGACTCAGCAGACGAAAGAGGTTCAAGAACGCATCAACATGGCGATCGTTGACTCCATTAACCGGAATCTGCGAGCCGGAGGTTTCGCAGAAGATGACAAGGATCCAGACTTCCGGATCAGTTATGAGGCCGGAGGGATGCCCAAAACCGATGTGGGCGCGCAGCGCTACTTGTACGCCGCGGACATGCAGAACTACTACTGGGGAGGCAGCTTGACCGGAATTTCCTCGGACGTATGGGTTTCTAGCCTCGCGAAAATGGAGATTACCGTAACGGATGCCGCGACCAAGTCCAATCTTTGGCAGGCGACGGCATCGCAGAAGATTCACGACCCCAAAAAATTCGGGAACAACCTCCAACAGAATGTGGACAAGTTCATACAAAAGACGATGAAGAGTTTCCCACCGAGCAAGTGATTGAGTTTCGACCGAAACCTACTGTTAGATGAACACCAGCGCTAAAGACGGGTCGGTAATCGCTGATTCGTCGGGCGATCTCCAATTGCCACGACGGTTTGTCCGATTATTACCTCGAATGCGGTTTCGAGATAACTACCGTAAAGCCGACCATCCGGGAGTTATCGCGCGTATCCGAAGTCATCCAATCTAGAAGCGCTTGAGCAGCCGGCAAGAGAATCATTGAGCGAAGCGAAACGTTGTCAGGACGCAGCCCGGACCCAATTCAATCCACAATCGCCTCGAATAGAGCCCCATCCCTACAGAGGTGATCGACGAAGTCACGGAAGTTTTAATGTTCGTCCCTTCCCTTAGGATTGCTGTTAGAATGCGCCCCCGTGCGAATCCTTCTGCTTACGATTCTCTTTGTCTCCCCCGCTGCCGCTCAATCCTGGACCATCGAGACCAGCTCCATGGAGGCCAGCCGTTGGAACTCAAATCTTCGCGCCGTCTCCGCCACTCACGCCCGCAATTCGGAGCGTCACCCTGCCCCGGTCATCTGGGCCTCGGGTTCAAATAGCCGCCTGCTTAGATCAAATGACGGCGGCAAGCACTATACACGCCGCCTCATCCATAGCGACCGGGCGCTCGATCTCCGCGGAATCCAAGCCTTCAATGAGGAGCTCGCCTACGTCATGTCCAGCGGACCGGGAAAAATGTCACGCATCTACAAGACCCACGACGGCGGCGACGCCTGGACGCTCCAATTTTCTGGCTTGCGCCCGCAGTTCTTCCTCGACGCGCTCGTCTGCATCTCCGAAAAGGAATGCTTCGCGCTCAGCGATCCCGTCGACGGAAAATTCGTACTAATCAGCACGAGCGATGGCGAGCACTGGAAAGAACTCCCGAGTGACACGATGCCCCCAGCCCTCCCCGACGAAAGAGCCTTCGCCGCGAGCGGTTCCTGCCTCGCCATCTACGGCAATCGCGACATCTACTTCGTCACAGGCCAAGGTGCCGCGCGAGTCTTTCATTCGCCTGATCTCGGCCACACCTGGACGGTCACGGACACGCCCATCGCAAAAAACAATCCGTCCCGGGGAGCGTTCTCGATCACTCGCTTGGGAAGCATCCTTGTTGTTGTCGGTGGGGACTACAACGATGACGCTGGCCCAGAACGCACGGTGGCCCACTCGCTCGACCAGGGCGCCACGTGGAATCTCGCCGCGGGACCGCCAGGAGGATTCCGCTCAGCGGTCGCGTTCCTCGATCGCAACACGCTTCTGACCGTGGGCACGGGCGGCGAAGACGTGAGCACCGACCAGGGCGCACACTGGACGCGAACCGGCGACCTCGATCTCAACGCCATCGCCGTCCTCGATGGCGCCGCCTGGGCCGTCGGCCCCGACGCCACCATCGCGCGCTGGAGCGATCATAGCCGCTGAGACTCTTCGTGAAGACCAGCGACGAATACTTTCGACGCGCTCACCGGTAAAGTGAAGTTCTGCTTCAAATGTCCGAATCGCCGACCATCGACCCGCAATCGCATGGGCTCGCGTGAAAGGTGAAAAGGTGCTTCCAGATGCGCTGCGCAGCCCGGAATACGTCAATGTGGCTGTTCCGCAGGTACTAAGACTCGGCGACGGCCCCGGCTCGCTCGCGCGGGGCTAACTCCTGGTTCGCGTGATCGGAAACTGACCTAGTACAACGTTGCCTTTGCGTTACGCACCCACCCCCGATCCGCCGCACCGCCGGCTTCCTTCTCTTATGTACTACGCCACCACTTACCCCAGTCTCGCTTGCGACGAACCGCCCGCACGGTTATTCTGCCTCCTGATTTTCGAGGTATCTGATGAAACGACCCAGCCTGCCCCTTACCGTCGGCGCGCTTTTCGCGTCCTTCTTCGCGCTTGTCCTCGCCCAACCGTTTTCTCGGACGGTTTTCGCGCAATCTCCCGCGCAGCCGCAATCCGCGCCGGAAAAGTCAGCCTCCGTCGAGCAGGGGAAATTTATCCTGCACAAATTCGAGCAGCCGATCGGTGAAGAAACCTACCAGATCACGCGCGAAGGCGATTCGCTTAGCGCAAAAATTGATTTCAAGTTCACCGATCGCAGCACTCCAGTGCCGCTGACGGCCGCATTCCGCTCCGCAAACGATCTCACTCCCAGCGCGTTTGAAATCAAAGGCAAGAATTCCCGCTCCACGGACATTGATGAAGCCGTTGTAGTGCAAACCGATAAAATCCGCCTGCGTGATCGCGACAAATGGACCGAGGCCGCCCGGCCCGCGCAATTTTTTACGATCGCGGGCTACGCGCCAACCACCATGCAGATGCTCCTGGTCCGTTACTGGGCGACGCATGGCTCCCCGGCGCAGCTAGCCACCTTGCCCCGAGGCCAGGTGAAAGTCGAACCGCGCGGCAGCGACTCTGTCAGCATTGACGGAAAGCCACAGAAGTTCGATCGCTGCACAATCGAGGGGCTAATCTGGGGCCGAGAAACGCTCTGGTTTGACGCCAACCGCAATCTCGTAGCCGCGGTCACGACCGATGCGGAGTTCGACCACTTCGAAGCAATTCGAGAAGGCTACGAAAGCGGCCTGGGAACGTTTGTCGGCCTCGCCGGCTCGGACGGTATGGCCGCGCTCGCGGACATTTCCAAAGGCATTTCCGGTAGTCGCGCAGAAAAAATAGCGCTCGTTGGCGGCACACTGATTGACGGAACCGGCCGCGACCCAGTCCCTGATTCCGTCGTTGTGATCGAAAGAGGCCGAATCATAGACGCCGGGCCGAAATCCCGCGTGAAAATTCCCAGCGGCGCGCAAAGCGTGGATGCGCGCGGAAAGACGATTCTCCCGGGCCTCTGGGATATGCACGCCCATTTCGAGCAAGTCGAGTGGGGCCCGATTTATCTCGCCGCAGGAGCCACCACTGTCCGCGACTGCGGCAATGAATTCGAATTCATCACCGCCGTGCGCGATGCCGTGGGCAATGGCCGCGGCCTCGGCCCGCGGTTGCTCCTCGCGGGAATTGTGGATGGCACCGGCCCCAGCGCGATTGGCGTAGCGCGCGTTGATACGCCCGAGCAAGCCAAAATGTGGACGGACAAATACCACGATGCCGGCTTTCAACAGATGAAGATTTACAGCTCCGTAAAGCTGGAAGAGTTGAAGGTCGTCGCCGATGAAGCGCATCGCTTGGGCATGACGGTCACGGGACACGTCCCGATCGGCCTCAACGCATATCAAACGATCGAAGCCGGCCAGGACCAGATCAATCACATTCCCTACATTGTGGACATCATGGTGCCGCCACTTCCCGACGATGCCAGCCGCCTCGATCACGCCAACGCCAGAGCAAACCTGGATCTGAATTCGCCGGAAGCTCGAAAGGCGATTAGTTTTCTGGTGGAACACGGAACAGTGGTGGACCCCACGATCGCGCTGTTCGAATTTTTCACCGCCAGCACCGCGAAACCTGCGGCCGGCATCGAGCCCGGCGTCGTAAAAGTCGCGCCGGAACTGCAAGCCATACTGGCGGACGTCGGGCCACCGTCGCCCAACGCCGACATCGACGAGAAAGTATTTGCGAAAGAACTCGCCGTGATTGGCGCATTGCATAAAGCGGGCGTTCCGATTGTGGCCGGAACGGATCAGACCGTTCCCGGACACAGCCTGCACCGCGAGATCGAGCTATACGTGCAAGCCGGATTCACGCCGATGGAAGCGATTCAGGCCGCAACCATCGTGCCCGCGCGCGTCATGGGCCTCGACAAGGAACTTGGCACCGTGGAAGCGGGCAAGCGCGCCGACGTGATGATTCTCGCCGCCAACCCGCTCGAATCCATTCACAACATTCGCAAAGTCGAATTCGTAATCACCAACGGCACAATGTACAACTGCGCCGAGCTGTGGCGCAGCGTCGGTTTCCAGCCGTAAGCTGACGCATCAATCGAATCGGCGCTTCGGGCTTCGCGGCTGAGTTTGCCAGCGGTAATGGAGAGGGTCCCCAATGGATAAATGGACTCGTAGAAAGTTCTTTCTAGCCACACTAACGGGCGGAATTGCCGCAACGACGCGACGTCTTTTTGGTGCCGGCGATCCCCCACGTACCATCCCGGGCAATTCCGACCGCCCAGCGGGCCCTGCAGCGGCAGCGCAGGGCGTTCGTCCACTGATCATCTCTTCGGCCAATGGCTTGCAGCATCTCGATGACGGAATGGCGCTGCTCAAATCGGGTGGCGACACGCTGGATGCGGCGCTCGCGGTAGTCACGCAAGTGGAAGACGATCCCAATGACGATACCGTGGGCTATGGCGGTTTGCCCAATGAAGACGGCGTCGTCGAGTTGGATGCCAGTGTGATGCACGGACCGTCGCGCCGCGCCGGAGCTGTCGCGTCGATCCAAAAAATCAAGAATCCCTCCCTGGTCGCGAAAACGGTGATGGAAAAAACCAATCACGTCTTCATTGTGGGCTCCGGCGCGCAGCACTTTGCCGAAGACGAAGGTTTTGCGCCCATGAACCTTCTGACGGAGCGTTCGCGAATCGCCTGGCTGGCGTGGAAAGCGTCGGTTTCCGAAAACTGGCGGCCCGGGCTGGACAGTCCGCAATGGAAAGAAACGCTCACGCAACTTCTGGACACGCCGGAGAAACTGGGGTGGCGCGCTCACCTTGAAGATGTGGTGATGCATCCGCCGACGGGAACCATCAATTGCCTCGCAGTGAACGCGAAGGGCGATATTTCCGGCACAACCACTACGTCCGGGCTGGCCTGGAAGATTGCAGGCCGCGTGGGTGATTCGCCGGTGATCGGTGCCGGGCTTTTTGTGGATAACGAAGTCGGTGGGGCCGGTTCCACGGGACGCGGTGAGGAAAATATCAAGATCGCCGGCGGCCACACCATCGTGGAAATGATGCGCAAGGGTTCGTCACCCGCCGACGCGTGCCTGGAAGCGTTGCACCGCGTGGTGCGCAACTACAAGCCGTTTCCCGATCGGCTGAAGCGATTCCACATTCAATTCTACGCGGTGAACAAGAACGGCGAATACGGAGCCAGCAGCCTGTGGGGCAAGCATAAGGACGGGCGCCCGGTGCAGTATGCCGTGCACGATGGCACCAAGGCGCGGCTCGTGCGCACCACGCCGATGTTTGAGGAAGCGGGCGGAGATTACTAGACGCCGCACAAGAGGACTTTCGTCCACACGCCCGCGAAACCTGCCGCGTTTCCTACGCAGAATCCCTTCGCGAATCTTCGCCCTTTAGCGCACCAGTTCAGTGCACCAATTCGGACGCGAATACCAAATGGATGCCGCGTGCTTCGAGCGGCGGAACGCCTTCGGCGAGCGCGTCGATGGTGGCTGGGCGCGGGTGGCCTATGGCGATGGTGAAGCCGTCGCGCTGCGCGTCACGGGCGGCGAGGTCGAGCTGCTTGAGGATCGCGTCACGCGACGCGATGTCGTCGAGGAACACCTTGCGTGAGGCGGCCGGAACGCCGGCGCGTTCAGCCATGTCGTAAGCGACGGTCTTCGCGTCGGTGCGGCTGTCCACGAAGAAGAGTCCGCGTTGCCGAAGCGCGGGCATCAACGCCTGCATCAACGCCGGATCGGCGGTGGCGCGCGAACCTTGGTGGTTGTTCACGCCGGCAGCGTACGGAACGGTTTCGAGCATTCCCGCGAGAGTTGCGTCCACTTGCGCGGCGCTCATTCCCACGCGCAGCTCGATGTCTTCCGGCTTGGCTCCGTCCGTTTCGGATTCCATCGGCAGATGCAGCATCACCTGATCGCCGCGGCGCTGCGCTTCTTCGGCGAGTTCGCCCGAGAGCGCCAAATGCGGCAGCACCGAAACGGTGAGCGGAAAGCCGAGCGCGAGCACGGCATCTGCAGCGGAGCGGTCGTAACCGAGGTCGTCAATGATGATGGCGAGGCGCGGATTCGGATTGCTGGCACTGGTGGATTGTCGCGCTGGCGCTGATGGATGCACAGCGCGTGCGGCGAGCGGAGTGACCACGTGAACCGTGTGCGTGCGCGCGCCGTGAAACGTGTAGTCGAAGCGGATCACGCCGCTGGAATCCGTCTCGGTGACGGATAGATCGTGCTTGCGCGCGATGCCTTGCAGAGATTGCGCGAATGCAGCGGTCTGCGACGGATCGCTGAGTGAGATGTAGATGTTGTCAGCAGCGAGCGCGCTTGACGCGCCGTGTTTCGCAGGATGCAGCTCGGGACGAATAGCGATTTCGGATTTGCGGCCGTTGATTTTCTGCGCAGCGGCGACAATTTCGCCGGTGATGGCGCGCCATTCGGATTTCGAAAGAGTCTTTTTGCCGCAGCCGGCCAGAAAGAGAAGAATCACGGCGGCGCATGCCGCGAAAATCCGCACCGAGCCGCGCGATGGCAAAATTAAGCGGCCAGTTGCTGCCAGCCGTGCAACAGCTTGGCCGCTTTCTTCTCTGCCGCGGGCGCGCCCTGCAATAATTCGATGGCTTTCTTCACGACAGGGTCCTCCGGCGAAGAGCTGGGCAGCGCGGCCGGCTGCGTGAGATCGGCCTGCGCCAGAAGATCGTCAATCGAAGGGTGCACTTCCGCGGTGGGCGGCACGCCCTCTGCGGGAATGTCCTTGTTACCCGGTGTGAAATAATTCGCGACGGTGAGAATCAGCGCGGAGCCGTCGTCCATTTCGATCAGCTTCTGCTGCGAAGCGGTGCCGTAAGTGCGTTCGCCGACGGTGCTGCCGCGTTTGTTGTCCGCGATCGCGGCGGCAAGGATCTCGGCGGGTCCGGCGGTACCGTTACCGATCAACAGTGCGACAGGTTCGGTCCAAACAACTTTCGTGGCGTCGGCGGCAGAGACGACCGGCGTTACCGTCTGGCCTTTCAGCGTGGCAATCGTGCCAGAAGAAAGGAAAAGTTGCGCAGTAAGAATTCCTTCCTGGTCGTCGCCGAGAGAAGAATCACGCAGATCGAGAATCAGCTTCTTCGCGCCGGATTTCTGGAACTGCACGAGCGTTTCGCGGATTTGCTTCGAAACTCCCGGAGTGAATTCCGGCACGCGGAGGTAAGCGACGTCGCCGCTCACGCGGTCTTCCACCAGCTTGGGCGCGGTGAGCTTCGCGAGAGTGATGTTCATTTCCTGCGGTTCGGCTTTGCCGCGGCGAATCACGGAAAGCTGCACGGTGGTTCCGGGATTGCCTTTCAGCAGCAGTTGCGCCTGGTCAATAGCCATTTGCCCGGTGGTGAATCCGGCGATCTTTTCCAGGATGTCGCCGATGCGCAGGCCGATTTTCGCGCCGGGGCTATCCGGCAGCACGCCGATCACGCCGATGTAACCGAAGCGGCGCGTGAGCGCGAGTCCGGTTTCCGCGGGCGGATTACTGGCGCTCTTTTCCTTGAAGTCTTTGTATTCGAGCGGGCTCAGATAGGCCGATTGCGGGTCGAGCGAATCGAGCAGGCCGTGCAGCGAACCGTTGGTGACGGCGTGCATATTGGGATCGTCCACGTAATCGCGCTGGATGTGTTCCAAGACTTCGCTATAGACGGTGAGCGCGCGGTACGCTTTGTCGTCGGAAGAACGGCCGAGCATGTATCCGGTGGCGGCATAGGCGACCACCAGAACTGAAATCCCCAGAATAATTTTCTTGCCAAGCGGGCTCATGCGTTGTCCTTTGTAGTGCCCAATATTAGTGCCGCAATATCAGTGCTGCGAATTAGATGATCGCTGGCCGTAGCCGGTTTCCTGCCACGCCAGCTGCCTGTGGCCGGCCGCGCTGCGGGGCTTTCGATTAGACTCGCCCGCTGCGCGTTGGAAAGCATGATTATACCGTGACTTGGAGTTGGAGAGGCGAGTGATTCCTGGAGGGTCATTAGCGATTGGTGAGCGGTCGATCGTGAGATGCGCTGGCGGATTCGCGGGGCTTGGAAGACAGTGACGTAAGCGCGAAAAACGCGACAAAAACTAGCGATTGATTTGCGTCGCTGTTGTTTGTTTTCAGTCAGTTGGATCGGTTTTCGATTATGTTTCGCTAGCGATTGATTCGGGCGGTGGCGAGTGTGCGGTGATCAGTGATGAGAGAACGGCTGGGCGCGACCGGCGATCCGCGACCGGCGCGGGGGCCCTCTTGGATCCGCGGCAGCGAAGCCGGGTGGCGGCGGGAATTTCGTGATTGTGAGTACGATTTCATCTTTTGGTTTCCGACTTAGGCTAGCACTGAACGAATTGGAAAACAGCTGGGCGAACGGACAGACGCGGTTCAGATTGGGTACAGAACCAGTACTGCCTGGCCGAAAATGATCCGGAACCTGCAGTTTTCAGAGAGGACGAAGCGTACAGCAGGAAGTTGGTGTCTACGAAAACCTTATTGCTCATGAAGTTCGTCGCGCGAGCGAGGGCGTGTCCAACCCAGATCGAGACCTTTGCGGAGTCTGGCTACTGCGCGCTTCCAAGCGCGGTCGCATCCGTTGCGCCGGCGCACGATCTCATCGAGCTTTGCAGCGAGCAAGGCGCTCACAGAAAGACCCTCTTCGACCGCCAATAGGCGGGCTTCGCGCAAGCCATCGGCATCGAGTTTCCGTGTGATATTCGCTTTCATGGCTGGCACGGGTTTACGTGCAGAGACCTGGTTTGGCAAGCTCTCGGTGGACAATGGTGTGGCGCTGAAAGGCACGGCCGAGAAATTCAAAACCTACCCACCCTTCCCAAGAAATTAAATCGAGAGGGATGAGCGACGCTCAGAATATCGGGGACTCTTCTAGGGTGTTGTCGAGAGCTTAGCCAACCGTCGAGGTCAGCGCAATCCGCCGACCAGGTACAAGACCACCACGATGAGCACGACTGTCCCGAGGATTCCCATGCCCCCGCCCGTGCCCCAACGGGAATACCCGTAGTAACCACCGCCCGCACCGAACAACAAAAGCAGAACAACAATTAGAAGCAGCATCGTGAGTCTCCTTTTTATTGCAAAATCCAGACCAGCCGACGAGCATCCCAATCCGGGGCGAACGGCCAGAAACGCGCGGCGCGCGTCAATTTACGCAAGAATCCGGAGTGGCGGCATCCTCTTCGACGGCCAAGATCAGTTCCTTCCGGAGATCCATCTCCCATCCTGGCTTGAAGCGAACGCGCAGGGCGCCGGCTGACTCACCGAGAATGCTGCAAGGGATAGGGACGTGGCATTGACGAATCACAACGAGCAACACGACAGGTTTGCGGAGCCACGCAGTATATGCGGGCGAAAAATCTGTCGTGCGGTCTGCAACCATTTCGTTTTCCTCGATGCCCCGCGAAGTTCGAGAACAAACAGAGCAGCAGGCAGGGCTGTTTATACCTCGGTGAAAAACGGAAATCTGTTCTAATCAGCACAAACCGTCTTTTAGGGGAATGGCGAGAATTCGCCGAGCGCGAAAGAGAGAATGCACATCGGGAGTCGAATGTCGCCGCCGCAGAACTGCTGAGGCGTGTCGGCTGCGATTTACAGTTTTCAGCAAAACTTCGCGGCGATCGCCTCGCGAGGGGCCGGTGAGACTTGTTCCGCGACGGCATCGTTTTGCGGTGTGAGGAACTCGGCTGGGGGCGGGATCGGCTGCGGTCTTGTCGTTACGGTTCTGAAGAACGCTTTGCGGGCCTTCTCAAACGAATCGTCCGGCATTCGATTCCCCCATTTCAGTTTCTTGATTGCTTCGTCGTGACACAGCCGCCATCTGTTTCACTGAATTAGACCGCAATCATAATGATGCCTCGGACGAGCGTCTGTACAATTGTGTACAGTTCTGCGCGTCGGCCTCTCTCGGAATTGAGATTCGGGCTCGCGGACAACCGGATCGGGCCCCAGCGAGGAATATAAAATATTTGATGTAACCGATTGTTTACCTAGGCATCCAAACTAGTGTCGCTAATTTCTGCACTTGACGTGAATTATAGCGGAGTACTACGGGCCATCCTCACTCCCACCCTAGCCCCTATGCCGCTGGAGGGAACGTATGCAGGATCTTAGGCCGGTACTTTGGCAGGAAGCTTTTATCAGAGCCGTGGACGAGCCGGATCGGGACACGTTGGCGCGGTTGATCCGCGAAGCGGAGTTCGCGATTGTTTTTCGGCGGCAGCAGCTGGAAAATCCCGCGGATTATAGCGACGAAGTGCGCGCGATGAAGCTTGCTACGCTGGCCATGGATTCAATCAAGGTTCAGAAACTGGGCGGCGTGAGGAACCTTACGTTGTTGAAAGAGTGTTGTTCGTTTCACAGATCCGCTTGACGGCTTGCCCGCCGCGGTTTTCCGCGCCTTTTTAAATTCCCCATGCCCCCAACGCTCACTAACGCGAATTTCGATTTCGCAGCGACGTTCATCCACGATCGTTGTTCGCATGCGCGCTACCACGAGTGAAGCGCAGCGATGTGAGGACTGAGAAATGACATTGTCCGGAAGGGACGTGCTTCTCGTGGGGCAGAGTTTTCAATCGCCCAACCGCCTGACGAACCGGCTGCGGCGCTGGGGATTCCGCTGCCACTTTGCCGGCAATATGCGGACGGCCCGCGAGCTGCTGGGCTCCATACGAGTGGATGTGGTGCTTAGTGATATCCATCTCTCCGATGGCACCGGCATTGGAATGCTGGGGATTTTGGCCGGACTGGCGGTTACTGCGTTCCTTTGCTTCCCCCTCGAAACGAGCTGCTTCTGGTTGCCCGCCGTTGATGCTGGAAAAAAATGTCTGGGATTGCCGGCGCTTCGGCCTGCGGAGTTTGCGAAAGCGCTGGAAGAAATGGCCCGAAGTTTGGGAACTGCGACGAGGGTCTGAGTATTTTCGGCGTGACACTGTATCGAGATCGATCGAGCGCGTTTGTGGCGCTAGGGCCTGAATTCGATGGACCAGAAGCGCGGTGCGGGTCGGAGGAATTCGAAGCCGACGAGCGTGGCGCCTGTTTCCGTTTTTATGGAGCGCGCGATGCGGCAGGGCAGCTCTTCATTCGTTTGCACGTTGGCCACCAAGAATTGCTGGGACGGCGCCAGTGCGCGCGAAAGTGAAAGTAATCCCCCGTTAGCGCTGACGTTCAGCGTGACGGCGTGTTCGGTGAACGGTCCATCGTGGGAGTGACCATAGACGAAGACCGGCAGGAACGCGGAGACGCGATGATTGCGCCGTCTGTTCGCCTTTGAAACCGCGGTCAGCGGAACCAGTGCGCGGCGGGAATGAACTTTTGCCGGAAAGAATAATTTGCGCCAGCCCATGGATTTCCTTTGAACGAAGCGACACTGCGGGTATCGGCATCGCCGCAGAATTCTTCACTGGGCCAAGAGTAGTTTACACCGCATGGTGAGAGAGACGCGGGCGGAGTGTGCGCGTTAGGGTCGGATCGCGCGCATGTTTGTACGTGTCTGTAGATGACGAGCAACGGCGGGCTGGTTCGGGTAAGCTAGCGTTGATGATGCGATGCAGTTTGGCGCACGTGGAGCTGCGGGGATGACGGAGATGGATTTTCGACGATTGGCGCTTGGTTTTCCGGAAGCGACGGAGAGCGCGCATATGGACCATCCGGATTTTCGCGTGCGCGGAAAAATTTTCGCGACGCTGGGGTATCCGGAGATGGGCGTGGGGATGGTGAAGCTTTTCCCGGACCAGCAGAAGGATTTCGTGCGCGCGGAGCCGAAAGTGTTTGCGCCGGTGAATGGAGCATGGGGACGGCGCGGGGCCACGTACGTGCGTCTGAAAGTTGCGAAGAAGGCCAGCGTGATGCGGGCGTTGGCGGCGGCTTGGCGCAATACGGCGCCGCCTAAACTCGTTGCGCAACACCTTGGCGGCGATTCGAGTGGCGGCGCGCGGCGACGCTGATTTCCTGCGCACGCGAGTTTGGTGGACCGCTGATTCGCTGATTCCACGCACAATTGTTTGCGAAATTCGATGAGATGAGCGCTCGCCCTTTTTCCTACATACAACTCGGCGCGGCATTGGCAGCAGGGCTGGGGCTGCGTTTGTTTTTCATTTGGCACTTTCCGTTTTATTCCGGGGACACCAAATTCTACGAGGAGCTGGCGCGGAATTGGCTGGACCACGGAGTGTATGGGCTGTACGTGGGCGGTTCGCTAGCCGCGGTGGATATGCGTGTGCCGGGGTACCCGACGTTTCTTGCGGCGATTTATTTTGCGATGGGGCGCAGCGCGCGGGTGGTGATGGTCGTGCAGACGTTGGTCGATTTGGGTACCTGTGTGCTCGCGGCACTCGTTGCGGCGCGGCTGGCGCCGGTTTCGCGGCGCGCGATGGTAGGGACCGCGGCGTTGTGGATGGCGGCGCTCTGTCCTTTTACCGCGGATTATACGGCGGTGGTGCTGACCGAAACGCTGGCTACTTTTTTTACAACGCTGGCGGTGTGGGTGTTTGTTTATTTTTTGACTGAGCCGGGGCTGGATTTGTCGGCGAGTGCGACGGCGCAGCGAAAGACGCTCTTGTTCGCTGGGTGGTTTCTGTTGTTGGGATTAGTTGGGGGATTGGGAACTTTGGTGCGGCCGGAGACGCCGCTGGTTTTGGCCTCAGCCGGGATTGCGTTGTGCGTGCGCTGGTACCGGCGCGCGAATTGGCCGAAGTTGATTTTGGCGACTTGTTGGATGTGCGTTGGCCTGCTGATGCCACTGGCCCCGTGGGCGACACGGAATGCGCGGACATTCGGGCGCGTGGAATTTCTGGGGCCGCGTTACGCGCAGACTTACGGAGATTTTATTCCGCGGGGTTATTTTGCGTGGACGCAAACGTGGATGACGCGATTCGGCGAGGCCTATCTGGTGACATGGACGCTTGGGAAGCAGCCGATCGGCATTGAGTCCGTGCCGCGCGCGGCATTTGATTCGGACGCGGAGCGGGCTCGGGTGGCCGGATTGCTGGAAAAGTACAACGCGGATTTGCAGCTGACGCCGGTGCTCGATCGGGAGTTTGCGGTGCTGGCGGCAGAGCGGACTGCGCGCCGGCCACTGCGCACTTACCTGTTCGTGCCTGCGCATCGAATTGCTGCGATGTGGTTTACGCCGCGCATCGAATTGCTGCCTTATTCGGGGAAGCTGTGGCCGGTGGGGGAGCACTGGCGATGGAATCCGGCGGATTTTGGCGTCACTTTGTGCTTTGCGGTTTTGGGCTTGGCGTATGGGGTGCTCGCGGCGGTCGGATGGTGGCGATGCCGCGCGCAATTGGCGGCGACATTCTTAATCTTGTTTGTGGCGATCCGCACGCTGGCGATGACGCAGCTGCAGACGGTAGAGCCGCGGTATGTGATTGAATGTTTCCCGGTGATTGTGGCGCTCGGGGCGTTGGTGTGGGCTATGCCGACGCACGGCGAAAAACCTGTTTAGGATTTGTCGCGGGCGCCTACCGTCGCAGGTTCTTGCGGGTGAACGAAATTGGCGGCGGGAGAGGCGGCAGTTGAAACTGGCGGCGCTGCTGCGGTCGCCGCGGTTGTAGCTGCGCCTTCGGCTGGCGCGGGCGCCTCAATTTCCCAATCGCATCCTTCTTTTATGCAGGTGCGGAAATTTCCTTGCTTGGTGCGCTTTTCGACGATGAAGGGCGCGCCGCATTTCGGGCACGGCTCGTTGATCGGCTCGTGGGGCGTGGTGAAATCGCAATCGGGATAGCGGCTGCAGCCGTAGAAGATGCGGCCGGCGCCGCGTCCGCGCGAAATGCCGCGGCGGACGAATTCTCCTTCGTTGCACTTCGGGCATTTGATGCCAAGCGTGATGGGGCGCGTGTACTTGCACTTCGGATAATTGGTGCAACCGACGAAATCGCCGAAACGCCCTTGGCGGCGCAGGAGCTGCGCGTCGTCGAGCGGGCATTTTTCGTCGAGGGGAACGTCGGGCTGGCGCGCGATGCGCGTGCCGCTGACCAGGCGGCGGGTAGTCTTGCAATCAGGGTAGCCCTTGCAGGCGAGAAAAACGCCGAAACGCCCGCGCTTGATGACCATCTCTTTGCCGCAGTTGTCGCAATATTCAATTTTGGCGACGCCGTCGGCTTCGGCGGGCAGCTCGGGCGAAAGATCCTTGATGTAATCGCAATCGGGGTAGCGGTTGCAGCCGAGGAAAAATCCGTGCCGGGAAATGCGCTCCAGCAGTTCACCTTCGCCGCATTTTTCGCACTTCAGCCCGGTGGGAATGCCGGCTTTGTAGGACAGCATTTGCTCATCGGCTTTATCGAGGTCGACGACGAAGGGATCCCAGAATTCCTTCACGGCCTGACGCCAGGGAAGCTTGCCTTCTTCGATTTCGTCGAGCTCCTCTTCCAGCCGCGCGGTGAAGCCCACGTCGAAAATATCCTCGAAACTTTTCACCAGCAGGACGCTGACGCGTTCGCCGAGCATGGTCGGCGAAAATCGGCCCTGATCCTTGGTGACATACTCGCGCTCGACGATGGTGGAAATGATGGCCGCGTAGGTGGATGGGCGGCCGATGCCTTTTTCTTCGAGTTCTTTCACGAGCGTCGCGTCGTTGTAACGCGGCGGCGGCTCGGTGAAATGCTGGTCCGGACGAATTTGATCGAGACGGAGCGACTGGCCTTCGCGGACTTGCGGCAGGGAGCGGCCCTCGCCTTCGTCGTCCTTCTCATCGTCTTCGCGGTCGGCGCCGGCCACAGGGGTCTGGTAGACACGCAAGTAGCCGTCGAATTTCTGGACTGACCCGGTGGCGCGGAAAGTGTAATCGCCCGCGGAAATGTCTATGGTGGTCTGATCGAAAATCGCGGGCAGCATTTGCGAGGCGACGAACCGTTGCCAGATCAGCTGATAAAGCTTGAAGAGATCGTCTTCCAGGAACGGGCGGACGTCCTCGGGCGCGCGCAGCACGTCGGTGGGGCGCACGGCTTCGTGGGCTTCCTGCGCGTCCTTCTTCGACTTGTAGAAATTAGGTTTCTCCGGCAGATAGCTTGCGCCGAAGCGTTCCGGGATCATGGCGCGGACTTGATCGAGCGCGTCGTTTGAGACGCGCACCGAATCCGTGCGCATATAGGTGATCAGCGCGACCGAGCCTTCGTTGCCCAGCTCGATTCCTTCATAGAGCTTTTGCGCGAGGGACATGGTGCGCTTGGCGGTGAAACGCAGACGATTGTAAGCGGCCTGCTGAAGCTTGGAAGTGGTGAAGGGCGGAGGAGCGTTGCGCCGCTTTTCTTTCTGCGCTACCGAAGCGACTTGCCACTTAGCCTTCTGCACGGCGGCGACAACCTTGTCGGCAGCCTCCTGATTCAGAACTTCGATGTCCTCGCCCTTGAACTTGCTGAGTTTGGCTTCGAACAGCGGCGGCGTGCCGGCGTCGAGCAGGGCGTGGATGGTCCAATATTCCTTGGGAATGAAGGCGCGGATTTCCTGCTCGCGCTCGACGATCAGGCGCAGCGCCACGGTCTGTACCCGTCCGGCGGAAAGGCCGCGGCGCACTTTGTTCCAGAGCAGCGGCGAAACCTTGTAGCCGACGATGCGATCCAGCACGCGGCGGGCCTGCTGCGCGTCCACCAGGTTTTCGTTCACCTCGGAAGGATGCTCGAAAGCGGCCTTGATGGCCTTTTGCGTGATTTCGTTGAACATCACGCGGTAAATCTTAGGTGGCGCGCCGTTGGTCTTAGGCGGTTCTTTCTTGGCGGTCGGCTTGGGCGCCTTCTCCCCGCCTTCCTTTTCTTCGTGTACCACCAAATCCGCGTACTTCTTGGGCTTGCCCAGGATTTCGGCCAGGTGAGCGCAGATGGCTTCGCCTTCGCGGTCCGGGTCGCCCGCCAGGTAGATGGCGTCCGCTCCACGGGCCGCCTTCTGCAGATCGTGAATGACCTTTACCTTGCCGGGAATTACTTCGTAGGTCGGCTCGAAGATGTTCTGCGCCGTGACGACCACGGGCTTGGCCACCTTCTTTTCCGGGGCGCCGGCTTTGGCCTTGCGTTTCTTCTTCTTTTTGCCGTTTTCCTGACCGGGCAGAAGAATACCGATCGTTTTCTTGGGCAGGTCCATCACGTGGCCATAGGAAGCCTTGACCAGGTAATTCCGGCCCAGATACTTGTTGATTGTTTTCGCCTTGGCAGGCGATTCGACGATTACCAGTGATCTTGCCATGCTCTCGTTTATTCCCTCATGCCTGCATTGGATGCTTTTAGCTATCTTGCGGACTTCTTATCATTATATACAAGCGTTTTTATGCGCCGCGGTTCTCTAGTTCGCGGCGAAGTTCCATCCTAGCTGTAATTGTCCCGGCTGGTTACAACAGGACTTTGAGGAATTGCTTCCCTGGCAACTGACGTACCACGCCTTTGAGCTCCAGGTCAAACAGTGAGGCCAGCACTTCGGAAGAAGTCAGCCCCGAAAGCTCGACCAGATCGTCCACGTGCCGGGATTCGTCCACGCCAAGCAAATGGTACAAAGTGCCCTCCGCGGGAGCCAAATGCTTCTCGACCAGAAGGGCCCTTTCCTCGCTGGCGGCGGTTTCTACCGGCAAACGCTCGGCGCGGATCGGCGTCGGCAGCTCTTCGATCACGTCTTCCCACCTTGTGACCAGCTTAGCGCCCTGCTTAATCAACTGATTGGGGCCAAAGCTGGTGGGCTGGGTTGCGTTGCCGGGAACTCCATAGACTTCGGGCCCGAATTCCATATCCAGGCGAGCCGTGATCAGCGAGCCGGAGTATTGCCCGCCTTCGACGACCACGACACCGACGGACATTCCCGAAATGATGCGGTTCGGAATCGGGAAGTTCCGGGGCCCGGGGAAGGTACCCATCGCGAATTCGGAGAGAATCGCCCGGCGCTTCTCAATCTCAGCGAGGATCTTCTTGTTCTCCTTGGGATCAATCACGTCAATTTCGCAGCCCAGGACGCCAACCGTCGCACCTGAAAGCGAGCTGAGGCCACCCTGATGCGCACAGGAATCAACGCCGCGGGCGAGGCCGCTCGCGATTACCAGGCCCCGATCATGCAAGTTCCTTGCCAGCTACTCCGCCATTTGATTCCCGTAGGGGGTTGGACGACGCGATCCTACGATCGAAATCATATGGCGGTTAAGAAGTTCAATGTTTCTAAGAACATACAGGATGGGCGGTGGGTCATAAATTTCGCGCAGGCGTTGCGGGTATTCCGGCCCGTCCCAAGTGAGCAGGCGGATTCCAGCACCATGCGCCTGAGCCAGTGGCTTCGCCGCGGCGCTAATGGGTTTGGGGGCTATGGATTGCTTGCGCGACGGCTGCCGTCAGGCGGTGGGATTCCAGTTCGGTCAGCGAGGCGCTGAAAATCGCTTCGGGGCTGCCCATCGCGCGGAGCAGTTTTCCAGCCATGCGCGCGCCGAGGCCGGGCGTCAAGGCATGCGCCAGCCATCCCAGGTATTGGTCGGAGGCCATCGAAGTTGCGGCCAGCGTACGCGGGTAGTACAAAACATTTCAAGGTAACTATTTGCTTATGCGCTTAGGAACCGCGCGAATTATACGCATCGAGCATCCCGTATGATTCGCAGGCCGGACTAGGCGAAGTGTGAGCGATTCTTGTAGACTCTGCGCTGCAAGAACGATCCACAAAAAGTGCGGGAGGCGCGCCTTGCAGGCCACAATCTCTGTCCCGGCAATTATTCTAGGATTTTTTGCAGCGGCCGTTGCGTGTGCGGGCCAAACCATTCAGGTGGATATCACTCCGGCGCATGCGACGAATCACTTCGTGCCCAATCAAGCGCTGGGCGCAGGTGTGGACCGTATTGCGCAGGACGCCATCGACAAGGACCTGGTGCAGCCCGCGCTGGACAGGGCGCTGAGTTCGGGCTGGCAGCCGGTGAGTTTTCGCCAGAATACGGAACTGGCGGTGGAGGCATGGCATTGGAATCCGCAGGGAACCTGGAGCGACGCGAGCGGTAAGGGTTACTTTACCGGCTCCGCAAATCCCACGGAATTTCTGCGCTATTCGTATGGCTATTCGCTGCCGCATCGCGGATTCACGCGCAACGACGGCACGGACAACTCCGGTTTTTCGCGCCTGACGGACGGAGACCCCGCCAGCTACTGGAAAAGCAATCCATATCTGACCCAACGATTCACCGGTGAAAGCGATTCCGCGCATCCGCAATGGATCGTGGTGGACCTGGCGCAACTGCAGCAGATTACGAGCATCCAGGTCAAGTGGGCCGAGCCGTACGCTGTACACTACATCGTTCAGTATTGGACCGGAGACGATCCAATCAAGGCTGCGACGCGCGGCGTGTGGCAAATCTTTCCGGGCGGCGTGATCACGAACGGCCAAGGCGGTACGGCGACCGTGCAGCTGAGCGCGAATCCTTTGCCGGTGCGATTTTTGCGCATTCTGATGACGGAATCTTCCAACACTTGCGACTCGCACGGGTCAGGCGATCCCCGGAATTGCGTAGGCTATGCGATTTACGAGCTGTTCATCGGGACCACCACCACGGATGGAAAATTTCACGACGTGGTCCGTCACACCGCCGACCAGGAGCAGACGACCACTTACTGCTCCTCGGTGGATCCGTGGCACGAGCCTTCCGATTTGCGTTCGACCAAGCAGGCACAGGTGGGATTCGATTTGTTTTTCACCAGCGGCGTGACGCGCGGGCTGCCGGCGATGATACCGGTGGCGCTGCTTTACGACACGCCCGACAACGCCGCGGCCGAGATGGCCTACCTGCAGAAACGCGATTACCCGGTTTCGTACGTGGAGATGGGCGAAGAAGCGGACGGGCAATACATGCTGCCGGAAGATTACGCCGCGCTTTACGTGCAGTGGGCGACGGCGCTGCATCGCGTGAATCCGGCTTTGAAGCTGGGCGGGCCTTCATTTCAGGGCGTGAACAGGGACATCGAGGTCTGGCCTGATGCGAACGGCAACGTATCTTGGACCGCGCGCTTTGTGAATTATCTGAAGCAGCATCAGCGATTGGGCGATCTTGCGTTTTTTTCCTTCGAGCATTATCCCTATGACCCGTGCCGGATTCCCTGGGGCAGTTTGTACGACGAGCCGGAGCTGGTGAATCACATCATGCAGGTGTGGCTGCAAGACGGTGTGCCGGCGAATATTCCGATGTTCATCACCGAGGGAAATCTTTCGTCTGCGGCGAGCGAGACGTACATGGACCTCTTCTCCGGGCTGTGGCTCGCGGATTATGTCGGCTCATTCCTGAATGCGGGGGGCAGCGGCATGTATTACTTCCACTATTTGCCGCTGCAGATGGAGCATGGCTGCAACGATTCTCCGGGAACTTTCGGAATGTTTACGGTGGATGCGGACTATCAAATCCAGCAACCGCTGGCGCAATTTTTCGTGGCGCAGCTGATTAATCTGGAGTGGGCACAGCCGGGGAGCGCGGAACATCGCGTGTTTGCGGCGAAGGGCGATGTGGACGACGGCGCGGGTCATGCTTTGGTGACGGCTTACGCGCTCGACCGTCCGGATGGGTTGTGGTCTTTGCTGATCGTGAACCGCGACCAGCAGAATGCGCACTCAGTGCGAGTTTTTTTTCGGGATGAGGCGGCGCATGGAGCGGCTTCGTTCGTTGGGCCGGTGCGGATTTCCACTTTCGGCCGTGAACAATATCATTGGCAGCCGGCGGAGACGCGCTTCATGGCGCACGACGAGCATGCGGGGGAGCGTCCGGTGGTGGTCAACACGAAAGGCTTCGCGGATCCGGATGGACCGATCAAGCACGCGGAAGAAAATACGACGCGGGAAACCTCTTACGAATTGCCGGCTGCATCAGTGACCGTGATTCGGGGAAAGATTGCGGCGAATTAAAGCTCGCCCTGTTCAGAAGGTGTGGCTTCAGAGGCTAGATCCCGACGAATCTCGGCACCTGCGCTGCGCGACGGAAGTCCCGCCGTTGCGATGAAAGTGCTGCTAGAATGCGCGACATGCGACGCCATCTGATACAGTTGCTCGCTTCCCTTCTAATTATTCTAGCTGCCGCGATTTTCGTTCGTGCCGCCTTCAAGGATCGTCCATGGTGGACCGCGCGGACGAGCGGCATGGATACGAATTTGCGCGCTGTGAGCATTGCGCAGTTTACGGATCCCCACCGAGCTCCCGCGCCGGTGGTCTGGGTTTCCGGGTCCAAGGGAGTGATTCTGCAATCGAAGGACGTGGGTAAGACGTGGAAGCAGCTTCGCGTCCTGGGCGGCGAGACGCTTGATTTCCGCAGCATTCAGGCGATCGATGCGCGGAGAGCTTACGTGATGTCCATCGGGGACGCGGGCAATTCGCGGATTTACAAAACGACCGATGGCGGCACGAATTGGACATTGCAGTACGCTGACAAGCGCAAGGAATTTTTTCTCGATGCTCTGGTTTGCGATTCGGATATCGAGTGCTTCGCCGTTGGCGATCCCATGGACGGAAAGTTCGTGGTCCTGCATACCAAGGACGGCCAAAATTGGAAGCAGCTGCCCACCGACCGCATGCCCGCTGCTCTTCCCGACGAAGGAGCTTTCGCCGCCAGCGGGACGTGCCTGGCGGTTTACAACGATCACGAAATCTATTTCGTTACGGGCGGACCCGCGGCGCGCCTGTTTCACTCGAGCGATGCCGGCTACTCGTGGACTGTGAACAGCACACCGATCGTCAGTGGCAATGCATCGTCGGGAATTTTTTCGATTGCGGTTCGAGATGCGGCACTGGTCCTGGTGGGCGGTGATTACAAGGACGTCGGCAATCCGAGCCGCGTGGCGGCCTATTCGCAGGACGGCGGGAAAACTTGGGCACTGGCGGCGCAGCAGCCCGGCGGATTTCGTTCCGCTGTGGCTTGGGTTGATGGAGCGACGCTGGCCGCTGCCGGGCCGAACGGCGAGGATATCAGCGAAGATGCTGGCATCCACTGGAAGCGTACGGATTCCCTGAATCTGAATGCTCTGGCCATTTTGGACCACGGGCACGGATGGGCCGTGGGACCGAAGGGCGCGATTGCACAGTTGGAAAATCGCAAGGAATACCAAATTCGCGACGAACGTGAACCGGGAAGCGCCGCTGTTGCGCAGCCGGGGCACTAGGTTTGCGGACCGCCGAAGCGTTTTCCGCAGCGATGCAAAGTCCGCAGAGACAGAAGGATCGCGATTCAGCTGCTGGCCGAAGGATGCAGATGAGAATCCCGACTAGAATCGTTTTACTGCTTATCGCTGCGCTTGGCTTTTTCCTTTTGTCCGCCGGCTCGATGGCGCAAAGCGCGGATTCCGCGAACGGCATTGAAGGCGTGTGGGCGGGGGTGCTGGGCGGGCAGCTTCATTTGGTGGTGACGATCACGAAGTCCAGCAGCGGCGAGCTGGGTGGGACGATGAACAGCGTGGACCAGCATGCCGTACTGGCCTTGAGCAACGTGATGCTGCGCGGCGATGCGCTGCGGTTTGAAGTGCCGCGCGTCGGCGGCGTGTATGAAGGCAAGCTGAGGAAAAACGGGCGCGATATTTCGGGGAGTTGGACGCAGACCGGCGAGCCGGCGCAGGCGCTCGATTTCACGCGTAGCGCCGAATCCGCCGGCGCCGCGGCCGCGCCGGCGCAAAAGGCTCCCAAGCCCGAGCACACCCCAAAACCCGTGGTGCCGCTGTTCCATGCGGTGATTCCAATCGCGCCGACGGCGTTCAAGGCCGATGACAAGTGGCATCTGGTATATGAGCTGCACATTTCGAATATGGATAAGTGGGAGTACGCGTTCACACGCATCGAGGTGGTCTCCGCGGATGCGGCGCAGAAAACTCTGGCGAGTTTTTCCGGCGCGGAACTCGATGGGATGTTTATTCATCCCGGAATTCCCAACGCTGAAAAAGTTTCCAAGCTCGCGCCCGGCGAATTCGGCGCGGCTTTCCTGTGGGTGACGTTCGATAAGCTCGCGGATATTCCGGCGGCGATTGCGCAGCGCATCAGCGTGAAAATCGGCGATTACCCGGAGGCGCTCTCCATCGTGACGCCACCGACCATCGTGGACAAGCATCCCGTGGTGGTGATTTCTTCGCCGCTCGCGGGAGAGGATTGGCTGGCAGGCAATGGGCCGTCGAACAATTCGGTGCATCGCCGCGCGCTGATTCCCATCAATGGCCACGCGTATATTTCGCAGCGCTTCGCGATTGATTGGGTGCAGGTGTATCCGGACGGCAAGACGTACAGGGGCGACCCGAGCGACAACAAGAACTATCGCGCGTACGGGACGGAAATTCATGCGGTGGCGGATGGCGTGGTGACGCAGGTGGGAGAGGGCATCCCGCAGAATACGCCGGGAGCGAAATCGCTGGCGGTGCCGATCACGCTCGAAACGATTGGCGGAAATCACGTGATCATGGAAATTGGCAATGGCTTGTTCGCGTTCTATGCGCACATGCAGCCGGGCTCGTCGCGCGTGAAGGTGGGCGACAAGGTCACGCGCGGGCAAGTGCTGGGGCTGCTCGGCAACACGGGAAATTCCTCCGAGCCGCATCTGCATTTCCAAATTTGCAGCGCCAATTCGGAATTGGGATCGGAAGGATTGCCGTATGTGTTTGCCTCCTTCGAAGTCCAGGGGAAAGGTGAGGGAGACGCCATGAAAATGTTCCCTGGCGGCTTGGTTAAGCGCGAGATGGAAATTCCCACGGAAGACGAAATTGTGCGATTTCAGGACGGCAGAAAATAGAAAAGTGAAAAGAGAAAATGGAGAAGCGGCGTTCGCGAATATACCGGTATCGCGAGAAAATAGAACGAAGGTGGCAGGAAGAAGCTTTACGCAAGGCTGTCACTCGGACTAGCGCGCTGTCCTGCTTCACTACGGTGGGCCTCTACTTTGTTCTGCCTATTTGGCACCCGACCACCTTCTCCGAGCGTCGCTCTGATTCTGGCGCCAGTTGATGCGATTGTGTACGGGACCATTGGAGTGGTCATGGGTCTAATTGTGGAAGGACGGCATCGTCGGTCAAACTGACTGGGTGAGGCAGATCCGTATGCGGAAAGTCAAGGAACAGCTTTGTGTTATATTGACGATTCGCATGTTGCGAGCCGCTGAATGAGCAAACTTCGCATTTCAATTGTTGAATATTTGAATACGGCGCCGCTGGTGTGGGGATTTACCGACGGGCCGCTGGCGGGGAAGTACGATTTGTCGTTTACGTGGCCGTCGCAGTGCGCGGAAGCTTTGCGCAGCGGCGCCGCCGATGTAGCAATCATCCCTTCGATCGAATATCAGCGCATGGAGAACGTGGTGGCGCTGCCGGGAATAGCGGTGGCGGCGAAAGGCGAAGTGCGCAGCATCCTGGTGGTGTCGAAGAGGCCGATCCAGCGCGCCAAGCGCATCGCGCTGGATGCCAGCTCGCGCAGCTCTCAGGCGCTGGTGCGGATTTTGGCTGCGGAACACTGGAGCATCCAGCCGGAATTCGTCGAAACCGCGCCCGACGCTTCCGAGATGCTGAAAAATGCCGACGCAGCGCTGGTGATCGGCGATCCGGCGCTGCGCATCGCACTGAAGATGGAAGCGCTGTCGGTGAAAGTTCCGGGCGGCGGCGATTGTTGCAAAGGCGATCCGGAAGATATGCCGGTGCCGGGATTCGAAACGATTTTCGTTTACGACGTGGCGTACCAGTGGAGCGAGATGACTGGCAAGCCCTGCGTGCTGGCGATTTGGGCTGGGCGTCGCGACGCGATTACGCCAGAAGTGGTGGCGGATTTTCAGACGTCGAAAGCGTACGGCCTCGAGCGTCTGCGCGAAATTTCCGAGGCCGCGGCGATCAAGTTGGACATGCCGCCGCGCGCGCTGGAGCGCTACCTCGCCGACAACATTCATTTCGGCCTGGAGCCGGAATATCTCGCGGGCCTGAATCTCTATTACGAGAAGGCTGCGGCCGCCGGACTCATTCCACGCCACCGTCCGCTGGAATTTGCCGCCGCCCAATCCGCGTCCGCCTCCTCGTCCACGGCTCGCCACGGAGCGTGATGGCGTGGAGCGCATCGGAACCCTCGCCACGCTGCGACGTTATCCTGTAAAAGGCATGGCGGGAGAAGATGTAGCCGCCGCGCGCGTCACATTCGCTGGAATCGTCGGCGATCGCGTCTATGCGTTCGTTGACGAGCAGGATCAATCCACCTTTCCGTGGATGACCGCGCGCAAGGTTCGCGAGTGGCTGCTGCTTCGCCCGCGATTTCTGGATCCGCCGCCCGTCGAGGAAGAAATTTCCGCCCTGGAGCGTTACGCTGCCGAAGTACTCACTCCGGGAGGCGAGAAATTCGCGGCCGGCGAGGCGAACTTCACGCAATATCTGGTGCGGCGCTTCGGCCATTCGCTGCGGCCGCGCTTTTCGGAGCGTTCCATGACGGATGCGGCGCCGGTCTCGATTTTCGGCTTGGCCACGGTGCGCAGGTTATCGGAGGAGACCGGCCTGGCACTCGATCCGCGGCGCTTTCGCGCGAACTTTTACGTGCGCTGGGAGTGCGACGAACCGTTTTACGAAAACCAATTAGTGGGTCGCGCGCTGCGGATTGGCGAGAAGGTGACGGTTCAGGTGGTCAAGAAGGATGGCCGCTGCGTGATCATCACACTCGATTCCGAAACGGCAGAGCGTTCGCCTGTGGTGCTTGAGAAAGTCGCGCGCGCGCACGAGGGGTGCGCCGGGGTCTATGCGGCCGTGTTGCGCGAAGGCATCGTGCGGGCGGATGATCCTGTATACTTGGTTTGAGGAAATTGAGCGGCGGGCACGGCATGCCGTGTCCCTGCGAAACACATGGGGATAACACAGGAAGAAGCACTGGAGCTTTTCCATTCGGATGACCTGATCGGCATCGGCATGGCTGCGAACGAAGTGCGCCGCGCGAAGACGGACCCGCGCGTGGCCACTTACCAGATCGACCGCAACATCAACTACACGAATTTCTGCACGGAGTATTGCTCGTTCTGCGCTTTCTACCGCCCGCTCGGCGCGAAAGACGGCTACATCCTGCCCCTGGAATCCATTTACGAAAAAATCGAAGAGATGATCGAGTTGGGCGGGACGGGCGTGCTGATGCAGGGCGGCTTGCATCCGGATTTGCGCATCGGGTTTTACGAAAACATGCTGCGCTCGATCAAGCAGAAATTCCCGCAGATACATTTGCACTGTTTTTCCGCGCCGGAGATCGGCTGCATCGCGGAAGTTTCCGGCCTATCGGTGCGCGACACGATTGCGCGCCTGCGCGACGCGGGCCTGGATTCGATTCCCGGCGGCGGCGCGGAAATACTGGACGATGAAATTCGCGCGAAAATTTCGCGCCTGAAGTGCCGGTCAGACGAGTGGGTGAGCATGCACCGCGACGCGCACGCGCTGGGTATGCGCACCACCGCCACGATGATGTTCGGTTGCGGCGAGGAATATCGCCACCGCGTGAATCACCTGGAAACCATCCGGCGAATTCAGGAAGATACAGGCGGGTTCACGGCATTTATCCCCTGGATTTTCGCGCCGGAAAATACGCCGCTGGGAAAGAAGATTCCCGAAGCCACCGCGTTCGATTACCTGAAGACCCTGGCCATCAGCCGCCTGTACCTCGATAATATTGATCACATCCAGTCCAGCTGGCTCACGCCGGGGATTAAAATCTGCCAGGTGGGTTTGCAATTCGGCGCCGACGATGTCGGCAGCATCCTGATTGAAGAAAACGTGGTGTACGCCGCCGGCGTGCGCAACCGCACCAACGAAGCAGAACTGCGCCGGATTATCTCCGACGCTGGATACATCCCCGCACAGCGCGACACGTTGTATCGCTCGTATTCGCTGAAACAATAGCCGACCGCAACGTCAAATTCGAAATAGCCGGCGAGACGCCGGCGCTAGCAAGGACGGGAACGGCATGCCGTGCCCTGGCGCACGCACGAATCGGTCCTGCATGACCCGAGTTGATTTCTTCTGAAGGTTTACGCAGTAAGCAGCACGGCGGGTTCGGCTACTGTGGCGGGGAACTCGAGGCTGATGCTGGCGCCGAAGGGCTGCTTGTTGCTCAGTACGATTTCGCCGCCGGCTTCCTGGATGATGCCGTAGCAGATGCTGAGGCCGAGGCCGGTGCCTTTGCCCACCGGCTTGGTGGTGAAGAACGGGTCGAAGGCGCGGTTCAGGTCGCTGAAGCCGGGGCCGGAATCATCGAAGCGGAGGAATACGCGGTCGCCCTGGCGCGTCGCGAATATGGAGATAGAGCGCTGTGCGCTTTCTTCCACCGCGTCAATCGCGTTATTCAAAATATTAAGCAGCACCTGTTTGAGTTCGTCTTCGCCGATGGAAATGCGCGGCAGATCCGGCGCGACGTGCACGTCCATGTGTACGCCCAGCTTGCGAATATGGAATTCGCGCAGCTGGATGACGTCGTGCAGCGCGGCTTCGAAATCCGCGGCGCGCGCGGCGGGATTATTCTGGCGCGCAAAACGCAGCAAGCCGTCCACGATGCGCTTCATGCGGCGCGCTTCCGCCCCGAGTTTCTCCACGCGTTTCGCGGCCTTCTGGCCTTCCACTTCCTCGCTCAGCAAATCCGCGTAGCCCAAGATCCCGGTGAGAGGATTATTCAACTCGTGCGCAACACCGGCCACCAGTTGGCCCAGCGCCGCCAGTTTTTCCGAGCGCACCAATTGATGGTGCAGGCGCGAATTTTCAATGGTCACCGCAAGATCGGAAGCCAGCACTTCGAGCTTCATAATTTCGGCAGTTTCGTTGGCTGCGCTGTGTTCGGTGCCCGACGCTGCACCGAGGCAGAGGCAGCCCAGGTGCGAACCGCGCCAGGAAACCAGCGGGACGAGCACCTCGTGTTCTGCAGCCATAGCGCCGAAACCCGCGCCTCCGTCCGCCGAGCGGATGAGGAAGGAATTGTTCCCCAGCTGCGTCCCTTGCTTGCAGAGTTCCTTCACTTTCTCGATGGTCCACGCTTTGCTGCGTTCTTCGAAGCGCGATTTTTCCGCCAACGAAAATCCGGTGCAGCCGCCGAGGCGCAGGGAACGGTCGTCGCGCGCCAGGAACAGCGCGGCGCGTGGGAAACTGGTGGCACCGGTGACGGCGGCGGTAATTTCCCCGCACAGATCGGCTGGATCGCTGCCGGCGAGCAGGCGCGAGGTGATTTGCGAAAGCTGCAGCAAGAGTCTATTAGCGGCGCGTTCGCGTTCGTTCGCGCGCTCGATCACGCCGGATTTATCTTCGATCAGCGCCAGAATCATGCCAAATGCTACGAAAAATTTCGGCACGTTCCACAGTTCGGGATTCATCTGCAGCTTCGGCGCAAAGTGCGCGACCAGCGCGCCGGCTGGAAACACCGCGCCCCAGGTCAGGAACCCTCCGGTGACGGTAATCACGCCCGGTGAAGGCCGCGGGAAGCGTTTCCAGTAAAGAATTCCGCAAAGGCCGAACGTGAGCGTGAGAATCGCGTTGATGCCGAGATCAGCGTTGCCGTGGAGTTGGGAGCGAATCGACCAGACTCCGCTGACGGCCAGAATGACCGCGATGCCGATGGCGTAGGGCTTCACGCGGGGAAGGCTGCGCAGAGCGAACACCACGCCTCCGAAGAAAATCGTTCCCAGCGCGAGGGCCATCAGTCCGTAAATGTGCCAGTCGAAGACTGCAGCGACGGCGTGGAATGCGGTCGGCAAGGCTAGAACGGCGAGCATCGTGAGGCGTTTCTTGCGGTCTTCCACGACGTGCGTCATCGAGACCACGAAGACCACGCCGGAAAGTTCCAGCGCACCGATATCAATTGACTCCAGAATATTTTCGAGAGTGCCGGTGTGCGTTTCGAAGGCTTGAATGAAAAAGTGCAGGAAAATCAGCGCCCAGGCGTACGTCCATAAACGGATTCGTGCGGACGGCGCGTGCTTGCGGAGCGATAGAAAAATCCCAACCAGAACGAAAAGGACGAGAATCGTGGGAAGCTTGTCGAGCAATGAACTCACTGGTTACCCCTGGAAGTACCGAGGCTACGGGTTGGCGCAGGGTGGAACAATAGAGCGTCAGTACCACGAACCGGTACAGTTCCAGTATGGGGATTCGTGTGCTTTGGTGGGTAAGGTCTACTGTTTCAATGGTATACGGAGGTCGAGTGTGACTTCGCTACCTTCCGGCAGGTCCACGGGATCGGCCGGCACGAAGGTTCCTCGGACGAACCGCGCCCGGATGGTGCGTGAGGGATTCGCATGCGCCGGCCGCGGGGTCGTCGGTGCCGGAGTCAAAGTCGGGCGGGCGGCTTCGGAAGAACGATTCTCTCGCGCGTTAGCGGGCGCGATTCCGTCCGCGAGCCGGGATTTGCGGTCTTCGAACTTGGGGACGCCGGCGGAGTCGAGCGCCACGTTCGCGAGCGCGTCGGCGTCGCGGTTCAGTTCACGGCGGACGTGTTCGATGGCGAAATATTGCAACTGGCGGCTGAGTTTTGTGGCGCGTTCGTGCAGCGGCTTCAGGTCCGCGCTTTTTACTTTGTAGCGGCCTTGCATTTGGCGCACCAGCAATTCGGAATCGCTGCGCACGCGCAGCGCGGCGATATTGTGGCTGGTCGCGTAGTCCAGCGCAGCGAGCAGCGCGAAATATTCGGCGACGTTGTTGGTCTCGCGGCCGATATTTTTCGCGAGCTCCAGCGCGATTTTTCCTGCGGGGTCGCGCAGCACCACGGCGTAAGAAGCGGGGCCGGGATTTCCGCGCGAGGCACCGTCAATATTCGCGACGTGCACACCGGCGGGTGGCGCTGCCGGATGAGAATCGGCGAAAAGGCGCGCGCTGCCTGGCGGAGGGACTTTTCGGGTTGGACTCACTGATGCGCCATGTGTTGCTGCTGGAAGGTTGCCGCGGGCAGGCTGCTCACGGCGTGGTGGTGCTTGGCCAGTTTCGTTTTAATTTTCACTGTGGGAGGGCGTGGAGCCGGCTGGATCGCCGACCGGTCCGGCTGCAGCCGCCGAAGCCGCCGGTTCCAGGTAATAGAGGATGCGCGTGCAAGTCTCGCAGTGAAACATTTCGTGGCTGGTCGAGCGCCGCATCTCCTGAAACACGTGCGGGCGAATGCGCATGCCGCAGGCGCTGCATTTTTCGTCGCGCACTTCGGCGAGCGCCACGTTGTCGTGCTTCTTCATGATGCGATCGTAGTGATCCATCATGTCTTCGGGAATCTCGGCGGTGGCGCGGGCGCGTTCGGTGTTGCCTTCGGCTAATTCCTTTTCTGCCGCTGCTTTTTCCTTTTCGATTTCGGCGCGCTCGCCCCGGGCGATTTCTTCCACCTCCTTCAGGGATTTTTCCGCGGCTTTGATGCGGCGGTCATATTCCTCGCCCGCGACCATTTGTTCGAGCAGGCGGTCTTCCGCTTTGGCGATTTCGTCTTCGGCGTTCTGCACTTCGTGCTGCAGAGCTTTGTATGCTTCGTTGGTCTTTACTTGGGAGGTCTGATCTTTGTACTTGCGAACGCGGTCTTTCCACTGTTCGACGTCCAGTTCGTATTTCTTGCGGTCTTTTACGGTAGCGAGCTGCGCGGCCTTGCTCTTGTCCAGCTCCGCTTTAGCGGCGGCGACGCGGCCGTCCACCTCCGCTGTTTTTTTGGGTAGCGCCGCGAGGCGCGCCCGGACAATGTGCAGGCGCGTGTCCACGCTCTGCAGGTCGAGCAGATTCTGTAGGACCTTCAGCACTAGAAGCCCATTCTAACACAATGCCATGCGGGGCTTGGCGTGCATGGAAGGCGCATCAAATGGCCGACGAAGCGATTGGCCACAGTCCCGGCTAAGGGATTAAAGATTGGCGCGAAGGAAGGTGATGGCGCCGCGCCAGGCTTGTGATTGAGCTTCGGCGTCGGCCTCGGGCGTCCCACCGAAGGAGAATCGCGCGCCGCGAAGATGCTTATTGCCAGAGACGCGGGCGGTGACCGGCAGGTGGGGGTAGCGCAACATGTGGCCGGCATGCGCGAAGTGCAGATGCTCGGCGGCGTGAGCGCTGCCGTTGCACTTGAGGCGCGCGATGATCGCTTCACTCATTTCCGCGGCGGGCCACAGGTGGTCATCGCCGCCGGAAATCAGCAGGATCGGTCCGCGAATATTTTCCACAGCGATTGCGGCGCGCTCCACAGCCTCGCGATTGCGCAACCCGGCGCGAAATAGATTACGGAACATCACCGGACGCTTCAGCGCCACCACCGGAAACGCGGAGCGCCACATAAATCCGCGCAGCGGCAGAGGCGCGAACGGCACCGGTTTTCCGCGCCAAGTCCAGCAGGGAATAATTTCGCCGGTGGCCTTAGCGCGGCCGCTCGCGGCCCATGCCACGCTGCTGGGAGCGTATGCGACGATCGCACGAATCTGCGGAAACGTTGCGCCCAGCAACAGCGCCAGTTCCGCGCCGCGCGATACGCCTAGAATTCCGGTGCGCTGCGAATCAATTTCTGGCTGTGCGTGCAGCCAGGTGAGCGCGGCGTCGAAGTATTCGAGCGGGATGCGATGCAGCCACGCCGGCAGCGGCGCTGCGCCGAAATATGCCAGCGCCAGAGTGGCAAAGCCGTGGCGCGAAAGCACCGCGGCTTTGTCGAGATCGAATCCGCCGCCGGAACCGCTCAGCACGATCACCACGGGATGCGGTCCGTGGCCTGGCGGAATAAAGAGTCGTCCCACCGTTGTTTCACCCGCAGCAGAGCCCGCGCCGCCGTCCGCTTGGTTCGGTATCTTCAGATCGCGCGTCACGGTTCCGGGCGCAACAAAATTTCGCGTGAGGCTGGCGCGAGCGATTACATGACCACCGAGCGGAGCTTCGAAATCCACGCAATCGGGCGAAGTAGTATTCTTCGCGAAATTCGAACTACCACCTGCGCTCGCCGCGGCAGATTCCATGGACCAGAAAAGCCCCATCGGCGCAACGCCGCGATAACTGCCGCCCAAGGATTCCTGCACGCAAGCATCAATCAATCCCGCTGCATCGGCGCGAAAGCGAGCTTGCGAACTCCAACGGCGGCGCTGGTCATCATCCGTCGCAGCATGAATGGAAATCAGCGCTGCAACAGGCAGCCCGCGCAAACAAACGCGCACATCTTCATCCACAAATGCCGGATTCGGTGAAATTTCAATATGAGGAGCACTGGCCGGGGAAACACTCAACGCGCGGAACGCCCTCCGTGGACCGTCATGAGTTACTTATAGCATAACGTCCGCTCGGACCCGACCCAGCAGTCGTGCTGCAAATCGCGAAAAAAGCTATGCCTTGCCGTTGGGTGCCCGCCATTTCGCGTCCGCCAGCACCACGGAAGTTTCAATTTGCCTTTCTGGAATCGTCCAATATTTCTTGAGCAGCCGATTTTTCTCTTCGCGGCCTACCAGCTGAAAGCCGTATCTTTCGTAGAAGTGGATCGCCCAAGCGGCGTCCGCCCAGGTGCCGATCAAGACCGGCCGGTCTGCCATCGCGCGTAAATGAGCCAGCAAGCGCGCTCCAATTCCGCGCTTCTGGCTGGCGGTGCGAACGTAGGCGTGTCGAATGAGGGTTACGTCTTGCACTGCTTGAATGCCCATTACGCCCGCCAGTATGCCAGCCTCCTCGTAGCCCCAAAAGACAATGCCGTCGTCCATCTCATGCTGCAGTTTCTCGCGAGACATGTATGGCTCGGTCCAGCGATCTGCGGGAATGATCCCTTTGTAGGCTTTCGCGCCATCATTAACGATTGTCCAAATCATGTCGAAGTCGAGGTCTTCGCAACGGCGGATCATGAGCAGTCAGCCTCCTGGCAGGCAATTTCAAAATTCATACGCCCGGTTAGACGCTCACACGTGCGTGAGCAGTAGTGCAAATTTCTGGTAACGCACGGGCTGGCGGGCGTTCACTCCCCCTAAGCCCAATCGGCACAGCATCATATGACGCTGAGTCTTTTACGCATACTCATCCGTAGTATGAATATGACGGGCAGCGCAACACGTTACAGTGCGATGATACCCGGCGCGGCGGCCGGCCGCGAGAGCGCAGCAGCAGCGTACTGGGAGGGGCGGGTGGCTCTGGATAGCGATGTAGCGCAACTGCGGCGCGGCGACCTGGACGCGCTTTCCACGCTTCTCGCGCGCTATCAGAATCGCCTTTATCGTTATCTGCTGCGCATGGTGCGCCAACCTGCCGAGGCTGAAGACCTGTTCCAGCAAACCTGGCTGCGCGTGGCGGAAAAAATTCAGCACTACGATCCGCGGCGCAGTTTTGAGGCGTGGCTGTTCACGCTGGCGCGGAATTTGGCGATTGACCATCTGCGCCGCGTGCGTCCGGAAAGCCTGGACGAGCCGATTGGCGACGGCGCACAAGGAGAAACCGCGGCGACGCGTTTGCCGTCGCGCGAGCAGCCACCGATTGAAGGAATCCTGCAGCGCGAACGTTCGCAGCGCCTGGGAGTAGTGCTCGAAATGCTGCCGGTCGTGCAGCGCGAAGTACTGACCTTGCGTTTCGAGGAAGAAATGAAGATTGAAGAAATCGCCGAAGTGCTGGGTGCGCCACTTTCCACGGTGAAAACGCGTTTGCGCCGCGCGCTGGAACGCTTGCGCGTGACCATGGAAACCAGCTATCCCGGAGAAAACTGGCTATGAACGAACATGAAAAAATCCGGACGCTGCTGACGCTCGCTGCAGCGGACGTGCTCGATCCCGGCGAAGAAAAACAATTAATGGATCATCTGCGCACGTGCGATTCCTGCGGGGCGGAGCTGGAAAAATGGAAACTGCTGGCCGGCGGCCTGCGCCGCTTGCCCACGCCGCAGCCGCGCTCGATCGTAGTAGAGCGCGCCCGCGCGCAAGCGCAAATTCGCCTGGCAGAGGAAATCGAGCACCGCTGGAATCGCACCGTAATCATTGGCCTGCTGGTGTTCGCGTGGATTTTGACATTGCTCAGCTGGCCGCTGGTGCGCTTATTCACAGGCGGCGTGTTGGGAATGCTGGACCCCCGATTCAATCACGCCTGGATCGTATTCGGCGTGTTTACGACGACCGTATGGCTGGCAGGAGGCGCGGCGGCAGTGCTGCTCTCCCTGCAACAGCGGCGCGAAAGGAGATTGGCATGAGCCGATTCAGAGAGGAATTGAAGGTGATTCCGCGCGCGGTGCGGATTATCGTGGCATTCGTTTTACTCGGGCTATCCTCGGCATTCACTCTGTTCTTGATATTTTCACACGATCCGGAGCTCATCCACACTCCGCGATTTGCCAAGCTTCTCATGATTGTGGGTGTGGGAATCGTGCCGGCGATCTGGCTGCTGCTGGTCGGCTACGTGTACGCCGATGCGAAGCGCCGCGGCATGCGCTACGTGATGTGGACTCTGCTGGCGATTTTTATTCCCAACGCGATCGGGATCATTCTCTATTTCATCTTGCGCGATCCGCTGATGAAGCCTTGCCCCGGCTGTGCGCAAGTTCTGAAATCCGGATACACGTTCTGCCCGCACTGCGGCACGTCGTTGCTGCCCACCTGCCCGCATTGCGGCCGCAGCGTGGAACTGGGCTGGGCGAATTGTCCGCAGTGCGGCACGAGGTTGCCGTCGCCCGCTCCGCGCACAACGTAACGACAGCTTTCACGTTTTTCGTCTCCGCCATATCCCGGTAGAATGTCTGCGAGTTCTGAGGAGGATTGCGATGCCTTACGTGCAAGTGACGTGGGTCGCGGGGCGCACACCCGAGCAAAAACGCAAGCTAGCCGAGCGCATCACACTGGCGCTGATCGAAGACGGCCGGGCGAAGCGGGAAAATATTCAGGTCACGTTTGTGGATCTGCCGCCTACGGACTACGCCGAGGCGGGCGTGACCGTGGCGGACCAAAAACGCACGCCCTGATAAGCCTTGGTGTGTGCCGTGAACGCTGCCGGCTACTGCCGCGCTCGATTTCTTTGGAAGTCGCAGGGGCGGGTCTCAGACCCGCCCTCCTACGGAGTGGTGGCGTGGGTCGGAACTGCCCGGCACGGATGAGCGCTTTACGGCGTGGCTTGCACTTCCATGGATTCATCTACCATAAGACTGGTGCAGCTCGGGTTCGTCGCCGTGGGGCAGTGTGCGATGGCGCGAAATGTCTGGTCTCCTGTTTCCACGGTAAAAGTGTATCCATTGTGGCTGGTGCTCTTCATGATCAGTTGGTCGCTGGAAATGAGCTCATCCAGCGAAGCATAAGTACCGTGTTCTGCCGAATATGCTCGCTCGGCCGTCGCGATACCTAGCAAGTCATTTTTCACACCGACGATGTCTATGACTTGCGCAGGCGTCGCTGCTCCCGTAGATTGGAGGCTCGACCAATAATATTTGTAAACGACCCCCGCGAAGAGCGCGACTATTAGAAGGCCGGCCAAACTTCTCATCATTCACCTCAGGGCACCTCTGGATTTACTACGCCGAAAATCAGCTTACATTGCGGCAAAGTTTCCCGCAACCGCATGTAACCTTCTTGCTACCGCGTGCGCCCGATCTCATTGATAACTTTCGCCTTACCGATAGCGTCCTTTCGCCCCGGCGTGCGTCTAACCGAGGTGCGCGAAGCAGTGCGAGCGGAAGCCTCTGGACGCCCCGGTTTTTTGGACCGCCTGAATCACCATAATCGCGAAACGATTCAACGCGAAATCGCTGGGCCGCGGGTTTGACTCCTGTGCGCGGGGTCGTTGATACTAAACCTTCGCTGCCGGTCAGCCAGGGTTCGCGCGGTAAATTCCCTCGACGGGAGCAACTGAGAATGACGATACGGCATGGTTTGCGCGTGAATCTAAGGGCGTTCGCCGCGCTGGCGATTTGCGGCGCACTCTGCGCCATGTTCTTCAGCACGCCGGTCTTTGCACAGGGTAATGCCGCGCAGGAAAATACCGAGCAAGTCCGCCCTCCCAAGCTGAACTACACGACGCACACCCTGCCTAACGGCTTGCAAGTGATTCTGCTGGAAGACCACGAGGTGCCCATCATCAATCTGCAAGTCTGGTATCACGTGGGCGGGAAGGACGAGCGGCCCGGGCGCACCGGCTTCGCGCACCTGTTTGAGCACCTGATGTTCAAAGGCTCGGCGCATGTTCCGGCCGAGGAACATTCCCGGATCATTGAAGCCGTGGGCGGGTTCGACAACGCCGAAACCACGGACGACACCACGAATTTCTTTGAGACTTTCCCCAGCAATTATCTGGAGCGCGTTTTGTGGCTCGAGGCCGACCGCATGGGCAGCCTAAACGTCAGCGAGGAAAATTTCAAATCCGAGCGCGAAGTGGTGAAGGAGGAGCGCCGGGTACGCATCGAGAATCAGCCCTACGGTTATCTGCAGGAGGATTTGCGCGCCGCCGCGTTCACCGTGCACGGCTACCATCACACGCCGATTGGCAGCATGGAAGATCTGGATAAAGCCACGATCCAGGATGTGCGCGATTTCTTCAGCACTTTCTATAAGCCGAATAACGCGACGCTGGTGATCGTTGGTGATTTCGATTCCGCGCAGGCTCTGACGTGGACCAACAAATACTTTGACGGCATTCCGGCTTCGGCCAAACCAATTCCGCGATTGAATAATCCCGAGCCCCCGCAGACTGCCGAGCGCGTTGCGAAAAAATCGTATTCCAATACGCCGCTTCCCGCCGTGGTGATCGGCTACAAAATTCCCGCGCGCTATGCCCCGGATGCGTATCCGCTCGACCTGGCTTCGAATATTTTGGCAGGAGGCGAGAGCAGCCGTCTGTACCAGACATTGGTGTACAAGGAACAGATTGCGGTGCAGGCGGCGGGGTTCGGCGCCTTCTCCGAAGATCCCAATCTTTTCTGGGCCTACGCAATCATGAATCAGGGGCACACCGCCGAAGAGGGCGAAAAATCGCTGGTGGGTGTGCTGGACGGCTTGAAAACCGCGCCGCCGGAAGCGAAAGAGCTGGAAAAAGCCAAGAATCAGGAGATCGCCGGTTACGTTCTGGGCCGCGATACGGATGAAGAAAAGGCGGTGGCGCTGGCATCTGCTGCGGTAATCGGAAAAGATCCGGGCCTCGCGAATACCGAGCTGGATCATTACCTCATCGCCTCTGCGGCGGACATCCAGCGCGTGGCGAAGGATTATTTTCAATCCGCGCACGCGACGGTGCTGATTGTAACGCCGGCGGCGCCCGGAGCGCCCGGAGCACCCGCGCAACAATGACGCCACGCACCATGCGAAAAACATTTTCAGGAGCAACAATGAAGCGGGTTACCAGCCGGTCACTTTTTCTGATTGCTGCAACGATGTTTTCCGCCGGGATTGCCACATTCGCGCCCAGCGCGCAGGCGCGGCCACAAGCATCTGCGCCCGTATCGCGCAGCGAAACCGAACCCGCCTCGTCACAGGCACCGCAGAAAGCGTCCGGGATCGTGCCGCCAGGCGTGAAACTTTCGCCGCAAATGCCTGCCCCGGGCGCGCCGCGGACATTTGAATTTCCCAAAGCGGCCACGAAGACCCTGCCCAACGGCTTGCGCGTTTTTGTCGTCAGCGATCATCGCGAACCGGCGGTCGCCGCGCGCCTGGTGATTCTTTCCGCCGGCAGCGTTCAGGATCCCGCGGGAATGCCAGGAGTGGCGGGAATGACCGCTGGCCTGCTCACACAAGGAACCGCGAAGCGCTCCGCCAAGGAAATTGCCGAAGCGATTGATTTTGTGGGCGGCACCTTGGAAGCGAGGGCCGGGCGCGACGCCACCACCGTGACGCTCGACGTCGTGAAAAAAGATTTAGGCGTGGGGATGGATCTGCTGTGCGACGTGGTGCTGCATCCAGCATTTCGCAGAGAAGAACTCGATCGCCAGCGCCAGCAACTTCTCTCCGACCTGGAAGTGCAGTACTCCGACCCCAATTATCTGGCGACGCTGGCGTTCGCGCGCACGTTGTATGGCGATTCGCCTTACGGCATGCCGGAAGCAGGCACGCCGGCCACGGTGAAGAAACTGCAGCGCGAAGATTTCGTGAAATTTCACGATGCAAACTACGCGCCGAATCAGGCCGTGCTTGGTTTCGCGGGAGACATCACGCCGGAGGACGCTTTCGCGATCGCCGAAAAATATTTCGGGGACTGGCCGAAGGGTGATGGGACCGCCGCTGCTGCGCCGCAAGCGCCTGCGGCCGCGACGGCTACTCACGTCTGGCTGATTGATAAGCCCGACGCCGTGCAAACGCAGATTCGCATCGGCAGAATCGCCATTCGCCGCGCTGATCCGGATTTTCTGCCGCTCGATGTGACCAATCATATCTTCGGCGGCAGCTACAACAGTCGCCTGAATACCGAAGTGCGCATCAAGAAGGGCCTCACCTACGGAGCTTCATCCGCTTTTACTCCGCACCGTTACACCGGCTCCCTCGCGGTGGAGACGTACACGCGCACCGAAGCCACCGTGGACGCAACCAAGCTGGTGATGGATCTGCTGACGGGGATGTCGCAAGGCAAAATTTCGCAAAAGGAGTTGGATTTTGCGCGCGATTATCTCGCGGGTGTGTATCCCATCGAATCGGAAACCGCGGAGCAGGTTGCCGATCGCGTCCTGACCGTTGCGGCCTTCGATTTGCCCGCAGATTACAATCAGACTTACCCGGCAGAAATCCGCGCCACTTCACTCGAACAAGTGCAGGCTACGGCCCGAAAATATTTCACCACGCGTGACCTGGATATCGTTCTGGTAGGCAACGTCAGCGCGTTTCGCGATGCAGTGAAGAAGCAATTTGCCGGCGCGGAAATCACTGAGATTCCTTTTGGTGAAGTGGACGTGCTTTCCCCAGCGCTGCGTGCGTCCAAGCAGGCCGCTTCCGCTGCTGCCGCCCCCGCCCCCACGCCGGAATCCCTCGAGCAGGGCAAGCAAATCCTGCAGGCCGCCGCGCAGGCTGCCGGTGGCGATGCGCTGCAATCCGTCGCGACCCTGGGATTCAGCGAGAACGGCGTCCTGCACAATCCGCGCGGCGACCGGCAACTCGGCGTGACGTGGCAAGTTTCCTACCCGGACCGTTCGTATGGCGAAGTAAGCCTGGGCCCCACGATGATCGTGCAAGTTTGCGACGGAACATCATCCTGGCTGAAATTTCCGGACGGCGTTCGCGATACCACGGACATGATCGGCGAATTCAAGCGCGGCATTACTCTGTTTGGCGGGGGTTGGGGCCTGTATCAGCGGGCGCTCGCCGGAAAAATTACCGGGCAAGCCATCGGAGAAGAGGAAATCGCCGGGAAGAAGACGCTGGGCGTTGCGGTCAATGGTGCTTTTGGCGCGGTGAAGCTGTACTTCGATCCCGCTACGCACTTACTGGCGGCGGCGCGCTATCAGTCCTCGACAGACCACGGCCCGAGCGACAACGAGCAGCATTGGAGCGACTATCGCAACGTGGAAGGTCGCCAGTTCGCGTTCTCAACTGAGACGTATCGTGACGGCGCGAAACTATTCGAATCCACGGTGCAGACCGTGCGCATCAATCCGAAACTGGACGACACGCTATTCGCGAAACCGGCAGCTCCGGCCGCGCCGCCTGCTCCGGCTGCACCTCCAGCGCCCGCTCCCGCGCCAAAATGATCCGGCGCCGCTCATTTCACCGTCAAGATCACCTTGCCGATATTCTTCCGCGCATGAATATATTTATGCGCGGACGCCGCATCAGCCAGCGGAAACGATTTGCCGATAATCGGTTTCACCTTGCCGGCCGTGTACATCTTGAAAATTTCATCGAGCTCTCCGCGCAACAGCGCGCCGCGCGCAGGCATGCGTCCCAGATTCACGCCGATGATCGAAATATTCCGCGCCATCAGTTTCAACGGATGAAATCGCGGCGTCTGCAGCAACGCGCGCATCCCGCGCATCGCGCTTTTCTTTCCGTCCGGACCGGCAGCCGCGGAGAAGCCATACACCACCAGCCGTCCGGTGGGTCCCAGGCATTTGTAACTATCGGCGAAGGATTTCCCGCCGATCGCGTCCATCACCATTTCAATTCCATCGGGCGCGAATTTGTGCACCACGTCCACGAATTTGTTTTTCTCGTAGTCAATCGCATGGTCCACGCCAATCTTGCGGAGATATTCCTGCTTCGTGGGCCCCGCCGTGCCGTAGATTTCCAGTCCGCGCGCCCGCGCCAGCTGCACCGCGGCAATGCCCACGCCGCCCGCCGCGCCATGAATCAGAATCCGGTCCCCGGACTGCAGATTGCCCATGGCGAACATGGAGTGGTACGCAGTCAGATAGTTCACCGGAATTGCTGCCGCGTCGTCGAAGGGCATTCCCGCAGGCAGGCGATAAACTCGCCCCGCCGGCACCGCCACCCATTCCGCGTAAGCATTGAACTGGGTAAGCGCGGCCACGGCATCGCCCACGTGCAAAGGCTCACCGTCGCTGGCCTTGCCCCCTTCGGCAACTTTTTCCACCACTCCGGCCACTTCGAATCCCGGCACGAAGGGCGGTTTCGGCGTGCCGGGGTAAATTCCCATGCGTTGCAGCAGGTCGGCAAAATTAACGCCCACCGCCTTCACGCGGATCACCACTTCGCCGGGCTTCGGTTGCGGGTCGGGGACTTCGCGCACCTCAAAAACTTCCGGAGCTCCGTACCTCTTTACCACCATCGCGCGCATCTAAATCTCCTTCTGCCGAATGCGTCTCAATATCCGATGAATCTATCACACGCTCTGTTTTCGATGCTGCACTGCTGCCCCGGGCTCCATCCGCACCAGGCTTTTCACTTTGGATTCGAAGGCATCGTACCTTAAACTGTTAGACTTTGCGCAACGATGAAAACCACACATAGACCAAGAGTCCTCGTTACCGGCATCGCGATTTTAGCCGCGGCTTTTGCCACGCTGGCAGCCGCGAAACCCACGCAGGCTCCCATGCCCGCGGTGCTCACGGCCATGCAGGACGAGCTCGACCGCTCGATGGCCGCCATGTCCAAGGGCGACCCCGCCGACTACTTCATCAGTTATACCGTCGCGGACCGCCAATATTCCGAAGTGTCCGGCTCGAATGGCGCGCTGCTCACCAGCGGCGAGACTCGCGCGCGTTGGCTGGAAGTGCAGACGCGCGTCGGCACCTACCAACGGGACGACACACACAAGCTGGCCGACCGCCAGCCCAGCTGGACCAGCCCCGGCACGTCCGCCACCGTGGATGATGCGATTCCAGTGCTGCGCCGCGAGATTTGGCACGAGACCGATCGCCAATACCGCGCCGCCACTCAAGCGCTCATCAAAGTTAAGACCAGCCAGGAAGTCCAGGTGCAAACCGCCGAAGGCAGCGCGCCGGATTTTTCGCGGGAGGATCCACACAGTTCCATCGGCCCGCGCGTGGAAATTAAAGTAGACCGCAAGCCTTGGGAAGAGCGCGTGCGCAAATACACTGCCGCGTTCAGCAAGTCGCCTGAGGTTTTAAATTCCATCGCCACGTTCACTGCGCTCGGCATGAATCAATACCAGGTGAACACCGAGGGCACCAAGCTCGCATTCGGGCAAGTCCATTACCGCCTTGAGCTGTACGTGCAAAGCAAAGCGCCCGACGGCATGGACATCAACCGCTACGCCAATTTCGATTGGCTCGATCCCAAGGACGCTCCGTCCGACAAGATCGTCTTCGCTCGCATTCAAGTGATGATTCAGGAGACGGAAGCTCTCGATAAAGCTCCGCTCGTGGATCCTTATGCCGGACCCGCGCTTCTCACCGGACGCGCCGCCGCCGTCTTTTTCCACGAAGTTTTCGGCCACCGCGCGGAAGGCTTCCGCCAGAAGGACATCAACGAGGGCCAGACCTTCACCAGCAAAGTCGGCGAACAGATTTTACCTTCATTCATTTCGATCAAGGACGATCCCACCGAAGCATCGCTCGACGGCCAAATGCTGCTGGGAAATTATGCGTTCGACGACGAAGGCGTTCCGGCCGCAGACGTGCAGCTGGTGGATCATGGCGTGCTGAAAACGTTTCTAATGTCGCGCTCACCGCTCGTTACGATCCCGCAATCGAATGGACACGGCCGCCGCCAGCTGGGTTTTGTTCCGGTGGCGCGCCAGGGAAACCTGATCGTTTCCAGCTCGCATACCGTGACGAACGAGCAGCTTCGCCAGCAGCTCATCGCGCTGGTGAAGCAGCAGAACAAGCCCTTCGGCCTGCTGATTGATGACATCGCCGGCGGCTTCACCTTCACCGGTCGCCAGCAGCCTCAGGCGTTTCAGGTTTTGCCGCTGGTGGTTTACAAAGTGTTTCCTGATGGCCGGCCCGACCAGCTGGTGCGTGGAGTGGACATCGTCGGCACGCCGCTCGTCTCGCTCACCAAAATCGTCGCCACCGGCGACACGCCCGATATTTTCAATGGTTACTGTGGCGCCGAATCCGGCTCGGTGCCAGTTTCCGCGGTCGCGCCCGCCATCTTGATTTCCGAAATGGAAGTGCAGAAGAAAGAAACTTCCACCGACAAGCCGCCGATCCTGCCGCCGCCGGCGCACGATCCGCAAGCAAAGGGGCAAGCTCAGTGAGGATCTTCGCAACGATTGCATTGCTCGCCGCGTGCGCGCTGCCTCTTTCCGCCGCTACGACCACGCACCCAAGAAATATCGTGCCCGTGTTGCCAGGGCCCGCAGCCGTGTCTGCGTCTGCCGCAACACCGCAAGCGGCCGTCCCTGAATCGGAAAGCGACAAAACCCTGCACGCCATGCACGACGAAATGGAACGCGCCCGCACTCGCCTGCAGCTCCCGGGCGTCGAAAAACCGTTCTATCTTGAATACCGCCTGATGGATCTCGACGTTCGCGCCGTTACATCCTCTTTCGGCGCGCTGGTTTCCACATCCACCACACGCAATCGCTTCATGAGCGTGGAAGTGCGCGTCGGCGATTATCATCTGGACAGTTCGAACTTCATCAGCGAAGACGGCTTCCAAGGTTTCTTGGGTTCTACTGGCGAAGTCGGCATCGACCGCGATTACAATTCGCTGCGCCAGGATTTGTGGCTCGCCACCGACCAGGCTTACAAGCAAGCCGTCACGCAAATGTCGCTGAAGCAATCTTTTCTGCGCAGCCTCACCAAGCCGCCCGAAATTGACGACTTCTCCCAGGCCGCGCCGATCGTGAAGATTGACGCGCACGCCGAACCCGACTGGACGAGCCGCAATTGGGAAGACGAATCGCGCGCAGCGTCCGCGGCGCTCGCCAATTTCCCGCACCTCAGCGGCACGCGCGTGAATTACTACATGATTTACGTCACCTACTATCTGATGAACAGCGAAGGCACCACCATTCGCACCACGCGCAGCCTCGCCGCCATCGAAGCCGCCCTCGATACCACCGCGGACGACGGCATGTCTCTGCACGATTATTTCGCCACCTACGTCACGAAGCCGTCGGACCTGCCCGATCCCGCCGCCGTCGGCAGCTCGCTCGCGCAGACCGGCACTGAATTGATGACCATGCGCCAAAGCCCGCTGATGCCGGATTTCACCGGCCCGGTTCTGTTCGACCCGCCCGCCGCCGGCTCTTTGCTAGCGCAGGCTCTCGCGCCTTCGCTTTCCGGCGCGCGTCCGCCGCTTTCGACCATGCCTGCTTTCGATGAAATCATAGAGCGCATGGGCGGGCGCAGCGAATGGTCCGGCCGCGTGAACACGCGCGTGCTTCCCGCGAACGTCTCGCTCGTGGACGATCCCACGCTGAAGGAATTCAACGGCCAGCCGCTGCTGGGAAATTACGATATTGATGACGAAGGCGTGAAAGCTCAGCGCGTGCAAGTGGTCGAAAATGGCTCGCTGAAAAATTTGCTGATGTCCCGGCGTCCCGGCCCCGATTTTTCCACGTCCAACGGCCACGCGCGCTCGGCGCTGCTTTCAGACATGCGCCCGCTCGCCAGCAATCTGTTCCTGCAGGCCAATGGCGGCTTGGACTCCGCGGCCCTGAAAAAGAAATTTCTCGATGCCTGCCGCGACGATGGCCACGAATGGTGCCTGGAAGTGAAGCGCATGGATAATCCCGCGCTCTCCTCCATTCGCCAGGAAGATTTCAGCGATTTTCTCGGCGGCATCGCCGGCGGCGTCGCCAGCGGAGAACGCATTCCGCTGGTGGTTTACCGCGTCTACGTTTCCGACGGCCGCGAAGAAATGGTCCGCGGCGGCCACATCGAAGGCCTCCAGCTGCGCGCCATCCGCAACATTCTCGGCATCGGCAACGATGAAACCGTATTCCCCTACATGCAAAATACCGCCGGTGGCTTCGCCGGCACCGCGCTAGGCGCATTCGGCTCAGCCCAAGGCGGCATCCCCAGCACGGTAGTCACCCCATCCCTCCTGCTCGACGAAATCGAATTCCGCGGCTTCCACGGCGAACCCCGCCGCCTCCCCCTGGTCCCTGCTCCGCCGCTGAAGTGAATCGCGCTTCAGCGCGATTCACCCCAAGAGCCGACAGCGCTGAGTCGAAGGGCTGCGCCCCAGCTCGCCACGCATTGGAATAGGACGCGCGGCTATGACCCGCGCGGACGGGAACCTTTTCTGGTCTACCGGACAGCTTGTCGAGAACTTGCCACTTCCTTAAGCTATTTCCACAGAAGCATGCATTCCCAGCTCAAAGCCCGGATACTCCCGGGTAGCCCAAGGAATCTTCCCCCGCAATCGCGTCAATTGGGAGGCGAAGCAGATGAAGTTTGCCAGCCGTCGATTCCCGATTCTTGTGCTTGGACTCTTGACTGGCACCCTCGTGCTCCAAGCAGGATGCGCGAGTACCGGCTATGGCGGTGGCAGCGGTGGCGCGAAAGCCCCAGCAGTTCCGAGCGGGCTAACGGCTGCTGCGGGAAATGCGCAAGTGACGCTCAATTGGGCGGCCAGCTCAGGCGCGACAGGCTATTACGTCAAACGCTCCACGACGACGGGCGGCCCTTATACGCAGATCGCGACGCAGGTCGGAACGAACGATACCGACACCGGCCTGACCAACGGCACGAAATATTTTTACGTCGTTTCCGCCTATAACTCCGCCGGGCAAAGCGGAAATTCAGCCGAAGTCAGCGCGACGCCTGTCCTTCCTCCGCCGGCAACTCCCACGGGCTTGGCAGCCACGGCGGGGAATGCCCAAGTGAGCTTAACCTGGACCGCTAGTTCCGCGGCGACCAGTTATCACGTGAAGCGTTCCACCTCGAGCGGCGCGGAAACGCAGATCGCTGCACCCAGTTCCACCAGTTACACGGATAGCGGACTCACCAACGGTGCGAAATATTTTTATGTCGTCTCAGCCGTCAACTCCGGCGGCGAGAGCGCCAATTCCGCCGAGGTTTCCGCCGCCCCGGTCGCTCCGGTAAACCCTCCCGCCACGCCGGCAGGCCTGCAGGCAACCGGCGGCAATGCGCAAGTGAGCCTGAGCTGGAATGCCAGCGCAGGAGCGGCCAGTTATAACGTAAAGCGCTCGACAACGAACGGCGGACCATACGGCACAGCGGTTGCTTCGCCAAGCGCAACGTATTACACCGACTCGACCGTGACCAACGGCGCGACCTACTACTACGTCGTCTCCGCTGTGAACTCCGCGGGCCAAAGCGCCAATTCCGCGCAGGTCAGCGCCACTCCGGCGAGCCCCACGGCGAACGTGACCATCACCATCAATCCAGCACAGAACAAACCCATTTCCCCGTTCATCTACGGCATCAATTTTTATTCCGCCGTCACCGGTGCCCCGCCGCAACTTACCTTCGATCGTGCGGGCGGCAACCGCTGGACCGCTTACAACTGGGAAACCAACGCTTCAAACGCAGGCAGCGACTATCTCTATGAGAACGACGACTTTCTCAGCAGCAGTTCCGTGCCGGCCGAAGCCGTGCGGAGCTTTATCGCCGCGGATCAATCCAGCGGCTTGGCGAGCTTGATGACCGTCCAGCTGCAGGGCTTGGTGGCCGGAGACGAGAACGGTCCTGTGAGCGTCGCCAATCCGCCGGATTTAACGCGCTTCAAACAGGTTGTCGATCAGAAAAGCACTGTCTCCAGCGTGCCCTTCACCTTGAATCCGCCCACCAGCGACGGCAACGTGTTCATGGATGAATTCGTCTGGGCGCTGGATCAGAAGTTTTCCGGCATGGGAATTTTTGGCGCGAATCCCGCGCATCCCACTTTCGTCAGCCTGGACAACGAGCCCGAGCTCTGGAACTCGACGCATCTGGAAGTGCAGGGGCCGAATCCAGTCACGTCGGACGATTACATCGCCAAGACCATCACCATGACGGAAGCCTTGAAGAACCAGTTTCCAGACATGGTGCTCTTCGGGCCCGTGCACTATGGATTTCAGGGCATCTACAATTGGCAGGGAGAGCTCAGCGCCACGCCCAGCGGCTCGAATTGGTTTCCCGATAAATATCTCACCGCGCTCAGCACAGCCTCGGCTTCCTACGGTAAGCCGCTTGTCGACGTTTATGACTTCCACTGGTACGCCGAGGAATACGACGCGAATGGAACACGCAGCATTGATATGACCGGCACAACTCTGACGGACGCGCAGGTGCAACTGATCGTGCAGAGCCCGCGCAACCTTTGTGATCCCACGTTTACCGATTCCACCAACAGCAACCCGTGGATCTATCAGGAACTGGGCAATACCCCGATCAACATCCTGGGGAGGCTTCAGGCGAAGATCAATGCGGAATTTCCCGGCATGAAAATTTCCCTCACCGAATATGAAAATGGCGGCTGGAACCACATCGCCGGAACCATCGCGCAAGCCGATAACCTGGGCATCTTCGGCAGCCAGGGAGTGTTTGCGGCAAATTTCTGGCCTCCGAACGGAACGTACTCTTACGCGCTGGCTGGTTTCCGCGCCTTCCGCGATTTCGACGGTGCCGGCGCGAATTTCGGCGACACCTCGCTGCAGACATCATCCAGCAACGTGCAAAATGTGGTGGTCTACGCCAGTAGGGACAGCACGACGCCCAGCAGATATGTGTTCGTGGCCATCAATCGCTCCACGACCATGCAAGTGACCGCCATCAACGGCCAATCGCTTTCCGGCACTGCCAATCTCTATCAGATGACGGCGGCATCCGCGCAAGGGCAAAACCCCGTCCAGCCAGTCTCCATTGGAACGATGCCCGTCAGCGGCTCGTCGCTCACGATCACGTTGCCCGCATTGAGCGTAACCACCATTGAAGTCAACTAGCGTGCTTTGCGTGGCACAGCCACACTCCTGGCTGTGCGCATTCTGAATCCGCATGCGCCGGGGCGAGTTTTCAGCAAAGACTCTTGCTGAAGCGCCGTCGCCGCCGGCCCCGCGCCGGCTGCGAACTCCGATCGCAAGACCTGATAGTCGATCACGGTGGTTAGAACAGGTTTCGAGTGCGATGGAACTGTTCCTGAGGCCAGTTGTTTCGCGGAGCGGCGGAGCTATGCTGGTTTGGATGGGCGAAGGTCCTTTGCCCGCCGCGCTGTGCAAATGAAGCGAACTCACAAATTAAAGGCGCTAACGCTTGCCGCCGCGGCTTGCATTTCATGGTTCTCCCCGTCGCGTTCCGCGTCCGGCACGCCTAGAGATGACGGTGCGCTCTCAGCAGCGATCTGTCCCATCGTCTACCCAGTCGATCAATCTCCTTCCGACCGGGGCTATCGCTACCTTTTCTACGGCGATGGCTTTTTTATCAACGAGCAGGGCTACCTGATGACCGCCGCGCACGTACTCAGTCAACTCCACGGAGGCCAGCCGTACGTGCTGCTTCGCCAACGTTCGGGGCCGCCCCGGTTTGTTCTGGCCACGCTGATCGTTGTGGATCGGGATCACGACGTAGCCATACTGCGCGCGACGCCAAATCCATTCGAGGGCAAATATAAAGTCGCGTTTCTACCGTTGGCTTACGACTGGCTGGCGCACAATCACGCTGTGCTTACCGCCGCGCTGCGTCCTTCCAAGCCGCTGGATGCTTATACCCTGGACGCGTCAGTGGATGAGCGCTCGCCCAGCCAGGTGTTCGATTTCAAATTTTCCCAGTTGGACAAAGGCCGGAACGACACCGAATTGTTCCTGTTCAACAACGAGGTGCGGCGAGGCCAAAGCGGAGCTCCCATCGTTTCGGCCGATTCTCAGGGCGTGGTCGGCCTTGTTGAAGGACTATGGCTTCGCTCAAGCCTGGTCCCGCTTGCCACAGCTGCGGAGCAGGACATGCCTGGAATCGGAGCAGGTGTGCCCATCCATTACGCGATCGCACTTTTGCAGCAGCGAGGCATACGCTGGTACACCCCGTCGGGAACCGTTGGGCCGTATGACACCTTCTCCGGAAACGCTCAGGGCTTTTCGCCACCCACGCCGATTTCGGTGGTTACGTCTCCGTACCCAGCGCAATCGCTTTTCGGCGGAGCAGTGGTCCTCGACGCGCTGATAGACAATCGAGGCAGGATGGTAGAGACAAAAGTTGTTCGTGGCGCGTCGCCTTTTCTCGAGAACGCTTTCAGCACCGTACGATCCTGGAGTTTTTTCCCGGCGCGCCTGGATGGCCAAGCGGTTGCGGCCAGAATCGGAATCACTTTTCAATTTTCACAATCGCACGAGCCCCCGCGGTCCACTCCCCCACAAGCGTTTGACGAATCCTCGCCGGGCGTGGCAGACCGGGCAGCGCTTCCGCTGGTTGCCGTCGAGCCTCAATACCCGGCCACCAGCGCGGGAGATGGCAGTGTGATCCTCTACGATCTTGTCGGAACGCAGGGCCAGCTCACTTCGGTGCAAGTTCTGCGGGACTCAGAACCGTTCACCACCGCAGCCTTGACCGCCGTGCGCCAGTGGCATTTCCTGCCGGGAAGGCGCGCAGGCGCGGATACCGATTCCGCGGCAATCGTGGTCGTGGCATTTCGCTACTCCGGAACCATGCACTCCCTCGCCCAGACGAAATAGCTCGCACATAATTCACAACGCGCAGTAACCGCAAACGTAAACAGTGGAGTCCATTGTCGTTCCGCGCCTGGCATTCCATGTCATCAACTAAGGCATGGTTCGATGCGCGGCCCAGGCAGCCTCACAGCGTATAATCCCCCGATGGCTTTGGACGCTCTCGAACGCGCATCACACGAAAAGCGGCTGGCGGCGCTCGCCTCCGTAGGCTCGGCGATATTGCTGGTCTCGCTGAAAATATTCATCGCGGTGCGCACTGGCAGCCTGGGTATTTTGTCCGAAACGCTGCATTCCATCCTGGATCTGGTGGCCGCGGTTATCACTTATCTTTCCGTGCGCGTCGCGGACAAGCCCGCGGACGCCGACCATCTCTACGGCCACGGAAAAGTGGAAAGTTTCTCCGCATTCGTCGAAACCGCGTTGTTGCTGGTCACCGCCGTGTACATCATCTGGGAAGCTTTTCAACGTCTGCTCTTCCACACCGCGCACATGCGCCCCAGCTTGCAGGCCATCTTGATTCTGGCGGTCTGCATGGGCATCGATTTCGTCCGCTCGCGCGCCTTGAAACGCGTGGCCGCAAAATATCCCAGCGAAGCGCTCGAAGCAGACGCGCTGCATTTCTCCACCGACGTATGGAGCACCTTCGTCGTCATTCTCGGCATCACGGGCGCCTGGCTTGGCGCGCGCTACGGCATCGCCTGGCTGGACATGCTGGACGCCGTCGCGGCGCTGGGCGTGGCGGGCGTGATCATCTGGATCGGCTCGCGGCTGGGCAAACGCACCGCCGACGCTCTGCTGGACGTCGCCCCGCACGGGCTGCGCGAACGCATCGAAACCGCCGTGGACAAGACCGAAGGCGTGCTGCAGTCAGAACGTGTCCGCGTGCGCCGCTCCGGGCAGCGTTATTTTGTGGATGTGACCATCAGTGTCCCGCGCACCGCGAGCCTGGAGCAAGCGCACGCCGCCAGCAACGCCGTCGAAACCCGCATCGCGCAGATTGTGCCCGCGGACGTGGTGGTGCACGTCGAGCCCCGCGCCAAGACCGACGAAAATCTCTTCGAGACCATTCGCGCCATCGCACAAAGGCGCGGGCTCGCTGTCCATGAACTTTCCGCGCACCAGTTCGATCATCGTCTTTTCATCGAGCTGCACCTGGAAGTGGACGAAGGCTCGAGCCTGCGCGAAGCGCACCGCCGCGCCTCCGAGCTCGAGGAGGACATACTCAAGGAAACCGATCCGCGTGCGCTGGTGAATATTCACATCGAGCCGCTCGGCGTGAAAATCGGCGGCGCCGAGGAGATGAAGGAACTCTCGCGCACGGTGCAGGAATTTCTAAATTCGCTGCAGTCCGAATACCACGAGCTAACGGACTGCCACGAAGTCCACGTCCGCAGCGTGGATCACAAAATCCTGGTCTCCTGCCACTGCGCCATGGACGGCAACCTGCCCATCACCGAAGTCCACGACATCACCGCCGCGCTCGAAGACCGCGTCAAAGAGCGCTTCCCCCAAATTTTCCGCCTGACGATTCACCCCGAGCCGGTGGAGGAAAGTTAAGCGCCAGCGCGGGAAGTAAAAACTTGCGCGGCGAGCGCGATCACCGCTGGAAAGCATTCCAGCACGTAGCGCGGCTCTGGCGTTTCTACAAATTTCACGAAAAATAACGTGCGCACCACGCAAACCAAAATCAGCAGTGCCCAGCCGGGACGTCGCCGCGCCAGCCACGCCCCAGCCAGCGCTAGGGCGACATAAATGATATTTACACCGCTCAGCCCCAGCGTAACCAGAAAATCCGGCCGGTCGTCCTGCCACTCCTCGCGCAGCGGCCACAGATGCCCAGAAGAAGGCAGCAACTCCACGCGCGGCGTAAACCACAGCGTCAAAGCTCGCAGCAGCGGCACTTTCACGTATGTCCGCAACGGGTGCCGCTCGGTCCGCTCGCGCGCAATCTCGCGGAATTCCTGATCCAGCTGAGGATCAATCGTCAGCGCCTCGTTGTATTCATCGAGCAGATCCGCCATGCGCTCCTTCTCGTCCGGCGAATCAAAGGCGTACGAGGGAAGTTGGTCAATCGCGATCTCTTCTTCATTCACTTTCCACTGCGTCAGGTACACGTCGCGGAAACGCCACATCCAAGTGTTCGTCCAAGCCGTAAATCCCAGCGGAGTGTATTCGCCCGGCAACTCGCTGTACCGCGGCGCAAGAAACTGCACATCGTGCAAAGTCTTCCAATTGCGCGCAGCCCACGGCACCAGCGGCAGCACCAGGCCCAGCCCCAGCAGCAGCCCCGCGCGAACCAATTTCAGCCAATCCGCCGGCCTCCACCATTTCGCCACCAGCACCAATCCTGCAGCAAACAACACCAGCGGAGTTTCCGGCCGCACCAGCGTTCCAAATCCAACCACGATGCCAGCGAGCAACCACGGATTCGCAAGAAACGAACCGGCACGCGCACTCTTCGCGTCCCCTACATCTGTCTGCAACAGCACCAATATCGCCACTGCGGTCAGAAATATCACCAGGGTCTCGGTGAGCACGACCGCCGTATAGTTCGCCGTGAACGGACACAACGCCGCCAGCCACAATCCCGCCAGCGCCGCGCGCCGCCGCGAGCGTTCCGGCGCCAGCCGCGCCGCGATCAGCGCGATCACGAAGCACGTCGCCAAATCCACCACCACCTGCGCCAGCATCGCAGCGCGCGGCGACGGCCCGGCCACAGCAAACACCGCAGCCAGAAACGCCGGATACCCCGGGACGCGCATATCCACAGCCGTAAGCTGCCCGTGCACCGCAAACCCGTAGACGCCTTTCTTCAGCCAGTTCCAGGCCAGCTCGATGTAGAATGGAGCGTCGCCCGTATCCGTGACCGGAAACTTCAGCACCAGGTACACCCGCAGTGCCATTCCAGCACACACCGCGGCGGCGGCGTTTGCGCGCATCTTATTCATGGGAGTCATTGACACCGTCTCAAGGGCCAGCTAGCTTGGATTGTCTGAATGCCTGAACGCAAGCCAATTTTCTACGATCAGGAACGCCGCCGCTGGCGTCGCACACGACGCGTGCTGGAAATTACCGGCGGACTTTTCACGCTCATCCTGGTCGTCTTCGTGGTCAACGTCTTTCGGAAGCCCGAACTGCCAGACATTCTTTCCGCGGCCACCCACTGGAATATTCACGCGGTTCCCGCAAAGTTGAAATCCAAAACCGCGCCGCGAGGCCGCAAACGCAAAGTGGCCGCGCTCGGCAAGCTGCCGCAGAACTACGATCCGCTGCGCGCGGCATTTTATGTGGCCGACGATCCCACCAGCCTCGCCTCGCTGAAGCTGCATTACCACGATATTGACTTGCTGATTCCCGAAGCGCTGCACGCATCTTCCGCAGATGGGCGCCTGGATATCGAGCAGGACCCGAAACTTTCGTCGTGGATGCAGACCAACGCGATCGAGCTGCCGGTCATGTCCATGGTCAACAACTACGACGGGAAAACCTGGGTCAGCAAAGAAATGGCGGAAATGCTCGCCAATCCCGCGGCGCGCGAACGTTTATCGAAATCGCTTTCCGATTTTGCCAGTGCGCAGCGCCAGTCTGGCATCGTGGTTGATTTCGAGGGCGTGCCGCAAACCAGCCAGCCTGATTTCTCGCGCTTCATTCACGATCTGGCGATCACGATGCACGCCGCAAACCTCAAAATCATGGTCGCGGTTCCTGCCGCGGATTGGAGCTACGACTACAAGTATCTGGCGGCCCAGGCCGATGCCGTCATCCTGATGAATTACGATCTGCACTATCCGACATCCGACGCCGGACCCATCGCGCCGCAGGATTTCTTTGAACGCAATATCGAAAACATCGTGAAGATTGTTCCGCCCGAAAAGATTGTCATGGGCATCGCGAATTACGGCTACGACTGGCCGGCGCAATCCAAAAAAGTTCCGCACCCCATCGCGCAGCCTCTTACTTTCCAGCAGGGAATTATCACCGCCGTCGAATCGGGATCAGACGTCACTTTCGATCCTGATTCGCTTAACCCGCACTACTCCTACGAAGACGAGCAGAACCAGATTCACAACGTCTGGATGCTCGATAGCGTCACCGCCTACAACGAGCTCCGCGCCGCCGAGCGTGCGGGCGTGCGCGGGACGGCCCTGTGGCGCCTGGGTATGGAAGATCCCTCGATCTGGTTCATTTGGGACGCCACGCATTCCAGCGACGCGATTCGCGCAAAAATCGAGGAAGTTCCACCCGGCTACGATTTGATCCTGGAAGGCGCGGGCGATATCTGGCGCATCACCGCCACACCGCAGAGCGGCCGCCGCACCTTCGATTACGATGCCACCAGCGACGTCTTCGATGACGAGTCCTACCAGAGTTATCCGCTTTCCTGGCGCATCGAACAAATGGGCGCAGCGCCGCACAAAGTGGCGCTGACGTTCGACGACGGCCCGGACGTGGAGTGGACGCCGAAAATTCTCGATATCCTCGAGCAAAAACATGCGCCGGCAGCGTTTTTCGCCATCGGCGAGTCCGCCAATCAGGATCCGCAGCTGGTGAAGCGCGCCTACCAGCAAGGCAACGAGGTCGGCAATCACACTTTCACTCATCCGGATTTCGAAACCATCTCGAAATCGCAGCTCCAGATTGAACTAAATCTGACCGAGCTATTGATCGAAAGCAATCTGGGCGTGAAGACGCTACTCTTTCGCCCTCCGTACGGAATCGATCATCAGCCAGAAACCGCCAGCGAAATTCAGATGCTGCCGATTCCGCAGGCGATGGGTTACATCATCGTCGGCGCGCAGATTGACCCGCACGATTGGGGCGAGCCGAATGGCGGAGCTCCGCCACCGGCCGACGTAATCGTGCAGCGCGTGCTGCACGACGCCACGCTCGGCCGCGGCAACATCATCCTGATGCACGACGGCGGCGGAAATCGCGCCAACACCGTGGCCGCGCTGCCGCAAATCATTGACGGTCTGCGCGCCAAAGGCTATGACTTCGTTTCCGTCTCCGACCTGCTGGGGCAATCGCGCGCGCAAGTGATGCCGCCGCTTTCGCACCAGGAATGGCTGATGGTCCGCGCGGATGCCTTCATCTTTGAAGTGTTCCGCTGGTTCCGCGCCGGAATTGCATTCATCTTTATCGCCGGGATTCTGTTGGTCAGCGGCCGCGCGCTGATTATTGGCTTGCTGGCGCTCATCGAAAAATTGCGGCCCGTGCCCGCCGATCATCCCGAGTACAAACCCAATGTCACCGTGCTGGTCCCTGCGTACAACGAGGAAGCCGCCATCGTCCAAACCGTACAGGCGGCGCTCGCTTGCGATTATCCCAAGCTCGAAGTTCTGGTTGTGAACGATGGCTCCACGGATCGCACCGCCGAGCTGGTCAACGCAAATTTCTCGCGCGAACCCCGCGTGCGCCTGATCAGCCAGCCCAATCGCGGCAAGCCCGCGGCGCTGAATCACGGCCTGGCCGAAACCACCGGTGACGTTATTGTTTCCATTGATGGCGACACCATCGTCGACCCCGAGGCGATACCGCGCCTCGTCCGTCATTTTGCCGACCCCAAGGTCGGCGCCGTCGCCGGCAACGTGAAAGTAATGAACCGCAATCGCTGGCTCACGCGCTGGCAGGCGCTGGAGTACATCACCAGCCAGAACCTGGAAAAGCGGGCCTTCGATCTGCTGAATTGTATTCCGGTGGTGCCGGGCGCCGTGGGCGCGTGGCGCACCGAACTGCTGCGCGCGAACAATGGATTCTCCGGCGACACGGTTGCCGAGGATACCGACCTCACGCTCACCATCCGCCGCAACGGCTGGAAAATTCTCTACGACGAGGACGCGATCGGCCGCACCGAAGTCCCTGAAACCGTCGAGGCGCTCATTCGCCAGCGCTTCCGCTGGACATTCGGCACGATGCAGGCCGTCTGGAAGCATCGCGACGCGGTGGGCAAGCCGCGCTACGGCACGCTGGGCTGGATCGCCATCCCGAATATTGTGATGTTTCAGATTATTCTGCCGTTGGTCTCTCCGCTGATCGATTTGCTCTTCCTGCTTTCGATCGCGCTGTGGGGCTTGGCGCAATTGCGCATCGCGCAGCTGCCGCAATTGTGGACGCTGCAAGACGTCGAGCGCTCTCTGATTTTCTTCGCGCTCTTCATGCTCATTGACCTGTTCACCTGCGTGGTCGCCTTCGCGTTGGAAAGGCGCGAGGATTGGACGTTGCTCGCTCCGCTCATCCTGCAGCGCTTTTATTACCGTCAAATGATGTACGTGGTTTTGTTCCGCGCGCTGAAGGAAGCTGTGCAGGGCCGGCCCGTGGGATGGCGCGGCGTCGAACAGCATCCTCCCGTGCCCGTTCCTGCGGCATCCAGCGTGAAACGCGAGGCCTGAAGCAGGAGGCGCGAAACCCGCGCGGCCGCTGTTTCATTTTTCCCTACAGCCTCCGTACGTATCCCATACGGCGAATACCTGATTGGAAGAATTGCTCTCCTTCTGTAGCCTTTTTGGTGAGCATCCGTGTCGGCATTCAGCAGGGCGCTCGATGCCCGCAAATGAAATCGTAATCGGAACGAGAAGACTCAATCGGACAGGAGGAACTAGCAGCCATGCAAAATCGTTCGAATATCTGGAACGCCGCAAAGGTAGCGATGGGGATGGCCGCACTGGCCGGTGTGCTGGCGTTTTCCGCGCCGCTCCGTGCGGACGATTGCCAGAGTAAAATTGCGAAAATTGACCACAACTTGCACGATGCCATCGCGCATCACGGCGCGGACAGCAAGGAAGCCGCTCACTGGCGCAATGAACTAGCCGCGCAACGCGAGCGCTGCTGGAACGCCGAGCATCGCTGGTGGGACGAAGACGCGCATCGCTGGCGCACCGATCGCGATTGGGACGAGCACGACCACGACCACGATCACTAGAACGCCGGCGTGAAAGGTCGTTCTTGGGCTGCGCCGCTTTCTGCGGAGAGCGACGCAGCGCCTGTCTCAATTGGGCGTTTCCTCCGTCGCGCGCGTACCGGAGGCGACTGGCTGTCACCAGAATACTTGGTCGACCCGGAAGGGCGGGCTCGAGCCCCTGAAGCCGTACGTTCCGATCGCAGCTGAGCCTCTACGAGAAGAGTATGGTTGCTGGCCGGCAGCATCGTAAGCAGTTCGTAAGCGGCAGTTTCGCGCCCTCCAGCACAATCCTTTTGCGGAAACCGCCAGCCTTCTGCTAGCATCCAAGGTGTTGATGGGCTGCATCCCGATTTCCAGGAGCGGCACCGGAGGATCAAATGAGTGTTGCACCGCGTGCGGGCAACGGTAGGGTTACCGTGCCTGACATACTTTCCCGCAAGGCGCGTTCCCTCGCAGGCCATTTCGAAACCAAGCAAAAAATTACGTGCCTGACAGCGTATGACTATTCCACTGCTCTACTTCTCGATGCGGCTGGCGTGGATATCATTCTCGTAGGCGATTCGCTCGGGATGGTCGTGCTCGGTTACGAGAACACGCTGCCCGTGACGCTCGATGAAATGGTGCATCACACGCGCGCAGTGCGGCGCGGCACCCGGCGCGCGTTGCTCGTCGCTGATATGTCCTACGGCAGCTTTCACGTCACTCTCGACGAATCCGTGCGCAATGCCGTGCGCCTGGTGAAGGAAGGCGGCGCGGAAGCAGTGAAGGTCGAAGGCGGCGAGCGGCGTATCGAACTGATCGCCCGCCTCGTCGAATCGGAAATCCCGGTGATGGGCCACGTGGGCCTCACACCGCAATCCATTCACGCGCTCGGCGGATTTCACGTACAGGGCAAAACACCTGACGCGGTGCGCCAGCTCGAACGCGATGCGCGTGCCGTCGAAGCCGCCGGAGCATTTTCGGTGGTGCTGGAATCCGTGCCGCGCGATCTCGCCGCGCGCATTACCGAAAAGCTGCACATCCCGACGATCGGCATCGGCGCCGGGCCCGAGTGCGACGGCCAGGTCCTGGTGTTCCACGATCTCGTGGGCCTCACGCCGGGCCATAAACCGAAATTCGCCCGTCAGTATGTGAATCTGGCCGCGGAGATTTCCAGCGCGGTCACCAGCTATTGCGACGATGTCCGCCGCGGCGATTTTCCGTCGGATGCCGAATCGTTTCACTCGCCCGCGCAATTGCGTGAGCAGCTGCTGACGCGTCAGCGAACCTGACGCATGCCGTGCGCCGTCCGGCGCTCGGCGCGAAATCAATTCATCGGAGGGCTTCCCATGAACGCGGAAGATTTTCGCCTGCTGTACGATTACAACTCCTGGGCCAACCGTCGCACGCTCGATGCGTGCTCGCAACTGACCGATGAGCAATTCACACGCGACATGGGCTCCAGCTTTCGCTCCGTCCGCGACACGCTGGTGCACCTGATGCTCGTGGAATGGCTGTGGCTCGAGCGCTGGCACGGCCGCTCGCCGAATTCCTACGCCCCCACCTCGGAATTTCCAAACGCGGGATCCGTGCGCGCCCGCTGGGCGGAAATTGATCGCGACTTGCTGGATTACATCGCTTCACTGACGCCCGAAGATGTGCAGCGCGTCGTCCACCATACGACGACGGCCGGGGTGCCGCAAGCGGCGCCGCTCTGGCAAATGCTGCAGCACCTCGCGAATCACGGCACCTACCATCGCGGCCAGATCACCACTCTGCTGCGGCAATTGGGCGCGAAAGCCACTGGCACGGATTTGATTACCTTCTATCGCGAGCGAGCCGCGCAGGCGAGCGCCACAGCATGAAGCGCGCAAACTCTCGCCGCGGGCGAAAATCCCGTCTGCATTCCACTTAAGCGGGCGCGTCCGCTCACTCCCATGGAAACCATCCACACCATCGAATGGATGAAGCAAATCACGCACGAAGCCCGCGCGCAAGATCGCATCGTCGGCCTCGTCCCGACGATGGGCGCGTTGCACGAGGGCCATTTTTCGTTGATTCGCGCCGCGCAACGGGAATGCGCGCCGGTGGTCGTATCCCTCTTCGTCAATCCCAAGCAATTCGGCCCGTCCGAAGATCTGAATCAATATCCGCGCACGCTGGAAGCAGACCGCGCCGCGCTCGAAGCTCTCGGCGTGGATTATCTTTTTGCACCGTCGCCGCAAGAAATGTATCCACCGGGTTTTCACACAGCGGTCGTCGTGGAAGGATTAAGCGACCGGTTCGAAGGCCGCTCGCGCCCCGGCCATTTCCGCGGCGTCACCACGGTTGTGCTGAAGCTTTTCGGAATCGTGCAGCCGCGCTTCGCCTACTTCGGCCGCAAAGACGCGCAGCAGGCGCGCCTGATTCGCCAGATGTCCGCCGACCTGAATCTCGACAACAGCGTGGTAGTCTGCCCCATCGTGCGCGCAGCAGATGGCCTCGCGCTTTCTTCGCGCAATGTATATCTGAAAGGCGAAGACCGCCGCGCCGCCGCAGCGCTGTCGCGCTCGCTCGCAGTAGTGCGCGATGAAATCGCCAGAGGTGAGCGGGACACCGCCCGCTTGCTGGCCGCTCTGCGCCGCATCCTCACGACGGAACCGCGCGTCGCTCTAGACTACGCCGAGATTGTAGACAACGAAACGCTCGAGCCAATCGCCAGCCTGCGCGGCACGTGTTACGTCCTGCTAGCCGCCAAAGTGGGAGACACGCGCCTGATTGACAACGCGCTGATCGAGCCGGACGGCGCGAACTTCAAGGTGTCCGTCTAACGCGCAACCACGAACGCAGGATAAATGCTTCACGATAGGCCATTCATGGCTGCGAGCACTTCGGCAGCGTGGCCCTTCGGTGTGACTTTATCCCAGACGGCGCGGATTTTGCCGTCTGGACCGATCCAGTACGTCATCCGCACGATTCCCAGAAACGATTTCCCCAGGAAGCTCTTCATTCGCCGTGCGCCATACGGCTCGATCACGTCGAATTCCGTGTCGGCCAGCAGCGGAAAAGTCAGCTTGTGCTTCACCTTGAACTTTTTCTGCGCATCCACGGAATCGCCGCTGCAGCCGACGATCGAAGTATTCAGTTCATCGAATTGCTTGAGCGCGTCGCGAAACTCGGACGCTTCGTTGATTCAACCTGGAGTATTCGCTTTTGGATAAAAATAGAGGATCAGGTTCTTGTCGCGATAATCCCGCAGCGAAACGGCCGCGCCGCTGTCGTCGGTCACCTGAAAGTCCGGAGCCTTGTCGCCTACTTTGAGCATCTGGATTCTCCGCGCATAAAGCGAGCTGAGGTTACACCAGCACGCGCTGCCGAATTTCGTTTACGATTTACTCGATGGCGCAGCGGTCGATGCAGCATCATCGCGCTCGCCCGTCGGCTCGTCGCCGCGCAGCGCCGTCAGCACTTCAGTTGCGTGCCCTCTGGGGACCACACTGTTCCAGATCTTCACGATCTTGCCGTCCGGCCCGATCCAGAACGTTGTCCGCACGATTCCCATGAACGTCTTGCCCAAAAAGCTTTTCATGCGCCGCGCGCCGTACGCTTCAATCATTGCAAATTCCGTGTCCGCCAGCAGCGGGAAATTCAGGTTGAGCTTCTTGCTGAATTTCGATTGCGCCTCCACATCGTCGGCGCTCACCCCGGCGATCTCCGCGTTTTGCGCCTGGAAATCCGCGATCATGTTGCGAAAGCCGTTCGCTTCGTGAATGCATCCCGGCGTATTCGCTTTCGGATAAAAATACAAAATGAGATGCTTGCCGCGATAGTCGGCGAGTGTCACTTTTCGCCCGTCGTCCGCGACCACTTCAAAATGCGGTGCCTGATCGCCTTCCTTCAGCACTGTGTTTCTCCTTCGCCCGTTCTTGCGCTACTTCCCCACGCCGCTTCGCCACGCCAGTGCGCCGCGGTGCTTATGCCTCTGCCAGCACGCGCTTCAGAATTTCGTTTACGATCTGCGGGTTGGCCTGCCCGCGCGATTGCTTAATAACCTGGCCCACGAAATACTTGAACACGCCTTCGCTTCCCCCGCGGTACTTCGCCAGGTTTTCAGGGTTGTTAGCAATTACCGCACGCGCAATCGTTTCAATCGCGCCAGGATCGGAAATCTGCGCCATACCTTCGGACGCGATGATTTCCCTGGCCTTCTTCCCGGTGTCGAACATGGTGGCGAACACTCTTTTGCCGCTGGCCGCCGTAATTTCGCCGCGCTCCACGATAGCAAGCAATTCCGCGAGCGCTGCAGGCGCCAGCGGACAATCCTCGATCTCCTTGCCCGCATCTTTCAATCGCCGCAGCAATTCGACCGAAATCCAGGTCGCCGCCGCACGCGCCGGAGCACCGGCGCGCGCCACAGCTTCGAAATAACCGGCCAGCGCGCGCGTAGCCGTCAGCACGCCCGCATCGTACTCCGCAATTCCATATTCGCTCACGAATCGCGCCCGCTTGGCGTCCGGCAATTCCGGCATCGCAGCCCGCACCTGTTCCACCAGCGCCGCCGAAGCCGTCAGCGGCAGCAAATCCGGGTCAGGAAAATAACGATAGTCATGCGCGAATTCCTTCGAGCGCATCGCCTCGGTGCGTCCGCCCGCCACATTCCACAACCGCGTCTCTTGCGTCACCGTGCCGCCGGCCTCCATCACGCCGATTTGCCGTTCGATTTCATATTCCAGTGCATGCGCCAGATAGCGGAACGAATTCAGGTTCTTCGCCTCCACCTTCGTTCCGAATTTCGGTGCCCCGCGCAAACGCACGCTTACATTCGCGTCGCAGCGTAGTGACCCTTCTTCCATGTTGCAATCGCTCACTTCCGTGTACTCCAGCACCTGCTTCAACGTCGTCAAATATGAATACGCTTCAGCAGGCGTCCGTATATCAGGCTCGGAAACAATTTCTATCAGCGGGGTGCCGCAGCGGTTGTAATCAATGTAGCTCCAGCGGTCGGAATCCGCGAAGCCTTCGTGCAGATTTTTCGCCGCGTCTTCCTCCATGTGCACGCGCGTAATTCCAATGCGCTTGGCCGCGCCCTCCGCTTCAATTTTCAGCGAGCCATCCAGAGCCAGCGGCAACTCATACTGCGAAATCTGGTAGCCCTTCGGCAAGTCGGGATAGAAATAATTCTTGCGCGCGAAGACGGACCGCTCCTGAATCTTGCACTCCAGCGCTAGCGCCGCACGAATTGCCAGCTCGCGCGCCCGGCGATTCAGCACCGGCAACGCTCCCGGCAATCCCAAACATACCGGACAAGTATTGGAATTCGGCGCGTCGCCAAAGCGCGTCGAGCAGCCGCAGAACGCCTTCGTGCGCGTCTTCAGTTGCGCGTGCACTTCCAGGCCGATCACAGCTTCATACTTAGCTATAATCTCGGGTGTCACGCGATTTGCTTCCTGAGTGTCTCGGGTCATGTGGTAAGGCGCATAGCGCAGCGCCAGGCCGCCGCGAACCCAGAATTATAGCATCCGTCACAATCGTTGGGGTCCTTCTGGGGAAAAACCTGCTTTCAGGCCGGCCGAACGGCCGAGCGGGACGCGACCCGCCGCGCCAATTCCTTCAACGAGTCCTCAGTAAGCGTGTCATGAAATGGCCGTATGACGCGCCAATAATTCCGCCCCTGCCAACCCACAAAATTAGCCAAAGTGACGTTAAATACTTTGGTTCCGCGAGGAGTCTGTTCCAGCAGCCAGCACAGCAGCCCCGACGTCAACTGATTCGTTACACCCATTCCTGCTTCGTGCGGCGGGTCCACCCACTCGATCGCAAAAAAGCCATAATGTTTTCCGGCTTCCAGAGGTTCCGGAGCATGTGATGCCAGGCCCCGATCCCAGCGAAAGATCTTCCCGATTAAAATACGGACAGCGAACAAGAGCTTCCACCGCCACGAGGGCATAAGGAGTTCGCGCGCGCCCAACTCCGGAAAAATCCGCTCAGGCGGCGCGGGAATTTCCCTGGCATGAATATTCACAACAGAAAATTCCCGCGCTCGCCGCGCGGCCCAGCTCCCGCCATGCTGTTTCAGAAAATCCGTTTCCGAAACCTTCAATTGCCCCTCATCAGGAGATACTCGCCATCTCAATTATCGCCGCGGCCGCCCCCAGTGGGAATTTGAAATTTAACCCCCGCCATGAAATTCAGCCGCAAAGACGGAAAGCCAAAAGCCTCCTCGTATCTCTGATTCAGGAAGTTATTGAGCCGTCCGTAGATTTCGATGCCCTTGGGAAACTGGTAGGCGAAGCCCGCGTTCATCAGTTCATATCCGTGATTCCGAAACAGGCACTGAAAAGGCTTGAGAGTTATGGGGTTTATCAACTCGCAAGCAAATGTTCCATCGTTTGGTTCGACATCGAGAACCGCGCCGCGAATCGTCCCATTCATGTTTAGCATCAGCCGCTTCTTCGTCCATGTGGCGTTGAATCCAGCGGCGTTGCGCGGGCGGCGAAGCAAGGGCACTCCGACGGAGAAGGGATCGATGGGTTCCGGGAAGCCGTCCAGCGCCAAAATCGCGCTATTCAACCAGGTGTAGGAACCTGAAAACTCCAACGACCGAATCGGATGGATGCGAATGGATGTCTCCAGGCCCCAGGCTCGCGACTTTCCGATGTTCTCCGAATCGAAATTGGTGGGCAGGTTACCGGTGGAAACGATTTGATCGGTGAATTTGTTGTAGAAGTACGTGACGTCCAGAATCGCGCGGCCCTGCGCCATCCGTTGCTCGACGCCCGCATCGTAGCTGATGCTTTCCTCGGGCTTCAACGCCGGATTATTCGTAAACGCCAGTTCGAATCCATTCGGTGCGCGGAAGCCGGTTCCAAAACTGGCGTGCAGGCGCGTTGCGCCAAAAAATCCGTCGGCATCCTCCTCCCGGACGAAATATGCGGCCGAAATCCGAGGAGTGACCTTGACGAGGGTATTGGCGGGAATCCCGGGCTGGCCTGTGTCGTTGTTCACCGGAACGGAATCAGTTTGAAGATCGTCCACGCGCAGTCCCACGTTGATGAACCAGCGATCGGAGGGAGTCCAGCGGTTTTCCGCGAAGAACGCATAGCTATTGCGCCCCAGCACAAATGGCAAGTCGTTGGTCCCTTCAACAAATAGATTCTTGTACTGATCTCGGTCGTATTCAAATCCCGCTACCAGCGTGTCCTTGGAAGAGACCGCGATCTCGCTCCTGGTATTGGCCACCACGCGCAGATTGTTGGTGAACGAATTGCCTTCTAACGGCGAGATGAACGTAATCCGGTCCGTCGACACGCTTACTGTGGTTACCTGTTGAAACCGAGACGAAAACTGCTCGGTTTCCTGCGCCTGGTAGCCGAAAAGATTCTGGTTCTGGTGGGTGGACGGATCCAGGCCCGGAAATAGACCGTCGGGGTTCGAACCCCAGGGCCCCGGGAGTCCGAGCAGGCCAGCGTAACCGAAAAAATTTACATCGAATTTGCGGCGCGGCGAGCGCGAGTATCCCAGGCTCACAGTCGCAGTCTGACCGCGGTAAGCATCATTCGGTTTTTGGCCGTCGGTTTGCAGCCGCGAAAGGCTGTAGGCCCAACTGAAGCCCTGGTTCAGTCCCGCTCCCGTAGTAGCCAGTCGCCAGGTGTACAGGCTGCCGCCTTCGCCCAAAAACGTAAAATGCGGCGGACCATCTCCGTGAATCGTCTCCAGGTTAATCACCCCAGCTACGGCATTTGATCCGTAAAGCGCGCTCTCCGGACCACTTATCACCTCGACTTGCTCCACGCCTTCCGCCGGCAGCGGCGAGAGATCGAACCCGCCGCCGAAATCGTTCAGTTCAATTCCGTCAATCATCACCAGGTTGTAGTCCGAATCTCCGCCGCGAATGAAAGCGCTGGAAATCGTTCCGCGGCCTCCGGACTGGTTGATTTCGACACCGGGCAGGCCGCGCAGCACGTCCGTAGCAACCTGCGCGCCGCGAGCGTCAATCTCATCCGCGGAGACCACACTGACGGAGGAACCGATCTGCGAAGTAAGCGCGCCGCCGAGTGCGGCCGAGACTACGACCTTGTCGCGCAAGGCGCTCAACGTCAGATGGAGATCGCGGATATGCTTTTCACTGCTCGCCAACTCAACATCCACCGGCAATTGGTCGAATCCCGAAACCGTGGCCAGCACTTGGTATTTTCCCGCGCGCAAACGCGCGAAGTTGTATTGGCCTTGCGCATTCGTGTCGCGTGTTTCCAGTTGGGCCATCGCGTAGAGCAGGGTGACGTGAGCTCCGGGCACGGCTTGCCCGGCAGAATCGAAAACTGTGCCGGAAATCGCAGCGTCCTGCGGATCGTGCGCTGCGCCGGGCGCGATCGCGGAACCGCCTGCGGAAGTATGGGGAGTTTGTGCGTGGGCGCTGCAGGCCAAAACTAAAAATAAGGAAGTGAAATACAATACGCTGGAGCGTAGTCTCATTTTTCCTCCTCTCCCTCTCGCGCGGGAGTTGAAGGTTGTCCAAATAACGCGCGCGCCGCCTCAGGCGCTCGCGCATCCGGATTGAGACTCCGCCGGTCTCCTGGCTTGGCGGCTTGCCCCGATTTCATCGCAATGCATCATGAAGATGAAATCCCGGCATCAGCGCGGCCTTCCCATCTTCCGCTCGGAATCGCCGGCCTTCCGCGATCCTTCGCTTCCGACAGTGGTGCGCGCTTAAAAATTCCGCCTTACAGTCGCGCGGCGGCGACGGTTTTTCACCGTCTTCCCGTGCGCGGAGTCTCTGGTGATTGTGGACGGCGCCGTGAAAATTCCACACGCGCCGCTTACAGCTAAAAAACTAGTGGCTCCCCCGCAAAATCACACGCGGACGCCCGCTCGAGCGCATCTCCACTTCCAGCGGCGCTTCGAACACTTCTTCTAACACATCCTGCTGATACACTTCCGCAGGTTCTCCAATGCGCAAGCACTTGCCCTTGTGCAACAACGCGATGCGATCGGAAAATTCCGCGGCCAAATTCAATTCGTGCGTCACCACCACCACGGTGTAGCGATTTTCATCAGCCAGCCGGCGCAGCCGCCGCAGCAATTCCACTTTGCCACCGATATCCAAATGCTGTGTAGGCTCATCCAGCAGCAGCAGGGAAGGCTGCTGCGCTAGCGCCCGCGCCAGAATCACACGCTGCTTCTCGCCCCCGGAAAGCTGCTCCATCCAGCGATCCCGCAACGCGTCCGCACCCACCTGCGCCAGCGCGTTTCCGGCCATCAGGCAGTCTTCATCCGATTCAAAGCGCAATCTCTTGCCGTAGGGATAGCGCCCCTGCAGCACGTACTCCCACACGCGCAATGGAAAGAGCAGTTCGCTTTCCTGCGACACCAGCGCGATCTGTTGCGCCCGCGTGCGCAATTCCAACTCGCTCACTTCCGTGCCATCCACTTCCACGCGCCCCGACAACGGCTTGATCATTCCCGCGAGCAATTTCAGCAGCGTGGATTTTCCGCTGGCATTGGGCCCCAGAATCGCCACCAATTCGCGCTGCTGCGCTTCAAAGCTCACCGGCCCCAGCGTGAATTTCGGCGCCGAACGGTCCGTCGCGGAATAAGCGTAGCTGGCCTGCTCCACTTTCAGACGTACGCTCTTCGGAGGCGCGAACGGCGCCGGCTGCCGCGCCACCGTCGCTCCGTTTTCCGCGCCGGCGTTCATCGAATTCTCCGGCGCATCAGGTAAATAAATACCGGCGCGCCTGCCAGTGCCGTCATCGCGCCCACCGGCAATTCCGTTGGTGCGACGATCGTGCGCCCCAGCGTATCCGCCAGCACGATCACAATCGCCCCGCCAATCGCCGACGTCGGAATCAGCAGCCGGTAATCCGTGCCGAAAAGCATGCGCATCACGTGTGGCACCAGCAGGCCCACGTATCCAATCGCCCCGCTCACCGAAACCGCCAGGCCCGTCAGCACCGAAGCCGCCACGTACACCACCAGCTTGACGCGCGTCACATTCACGCCCAGGTGCCCCGCTTCCTGTTCGCCGGTAAGAATCAGATTCAGATCGGAAGACGTCGTGTACATCGCCCCCGCCGCCACTGCAAAAACAAAATACAGAAAACCAAACCACCCCAGCACATTCTGTGTCGGCGGCGGCGCCGTCAGATCGCCCATCAGCCAGAACGTCATGCTGCGCAAGCCCGGACCATTCACCAAAGTCAGCAGAAAAATAATGATCGCCGAAAGAAACGAAGCCGCCACAATTCCCGCGAGCAGCAGCGTGGCGCTGTCCAGCTGCCCGCCGCGCCGTCCTAGAAAATAAACCGCCGCAATCGTCGCCGCCGCTCCGATGAAAGCCGCCAGCTGAATCGCGCCCACGGTGTGCGGCGCAATAATCAAGCTGAGCATCGCACCCAGCGCCGCGCCACTCGAAACTCCCAGCACGTAGGGATCGGCCAGCGGATTGCGCAGCAGCGCCTGAAATCCAGCCCCGGAAGTGGAAAGCGATGCGCCCACCAGAATTCCCAAAGCAATGCGCGGCAAACGCAATCCAAAAATCACCTGGTTGAATTCCGAAGTGTCCCCGCGTCCAATCGCGCCGTTAAACAAGGTAATCACGATATCCCGCATGCTGATGGGATACGCTCCCACGCGCAGCGAAACCACTACGGCAACAAACAGAATCGTCGCCAGCAGCCCGCAGATCGCAAGAATCCGTTTCGGCGTCAGCGGGCGCATGTGCCGCACCCCCGCCAAGATTCTCCCGCCGCTGTGGCGGCATAAAAGTGCGCGCCGACTTCCATTTTCACTTTTCCATTTTCCACTTGCGGCGAGAAAACTTCCGGGTGCAATGCGTGCGCAAGCGCTTCGATCGCATCCACCAGTCCGGGTGCAGGCCGCGTGAATTCGTCGCTGCCCATCACCACGTGCCCCAGTTTCACCGCGCGCAAGTCGCTCCACGTCGGCCGCTGGCGCAGATTGTCCCCATGCTCGTGCGTTTCTGCTTCCAGATGGTCCGGCGTCAGCACGATGTAATCCGGCTGTAATCGCACCACTTCTTCCATGCTCACCTGCGGCCAATTTTGACTGGCCACAATAATCGATTCCGCTCCAGCCCAGCGCAACGCATCCGCAATGAATGTATTTTGTCCGATCGAGATCAACGGATCTTCCCACACCACAAAAAGCACGTGCGCCAAGGGACGGTCCTGCAACGCCGCGTGCAGCGTATCGAGGCGTTTCTGCGATTCCGCTACTAAGTTCGCGCCTTGCTCGCGCGCGTCCATCAAATCCGCCATGGTCGAGATCGAATTCAGGATTCCCGTCACCGTGTGCGGATCGCTGGTATACACCGGCACGCCGATCTTCAGCAGCGCGTCCGCGGTCTGAGCCCGGTTGATGGACGTGGTCGCCAGCACCAGGTCCGGATGCAGCGCCACGATCGCTTCCAGGCTCGGATCCTGTGTAGAGCCGACGTGCGGTTTATCCTTCGCCGCGGGCGGAATGTCGCAAAACGTCGTGTCGCCAACAAGTTTCGCGTCCAGCCCCAGCGCGTAAATTGTTTCTGTCAGGTTCGGCGCCAGACTCACCACCCGCTGCACATTCAGAGGAATTGCCATGCGCCGGCCCGTTTCGTCGGTCACCAATTTCACGGTGCGTTTATTTGCCGCCGTTTGCGCCGCTGGATCTGCGGGTGTCGTCGCACGTTGTTGCGGGCGCACGTCGGCGGCGCCGGCATTGCGCACGCCGTATGCGAACGCAGCACAAGCGATCGTCAGCGCGATCGTAAAAAACCGTTGTCTCGTTCCCCGTGCCGCCAAAATACTCCCCCCGCGCAATAAAAAAGCCTCGCGAATAGAGCGAGGCATCTCGCCACACTCTCTCGCGCGGAGAGTGTCAGCTTCGACGAGCTCGGGTAGGTTCCCTGACTTTCGACCGATTCGCCGAGCTCGCTGCAAAAAAGCGCGCATCCCAGCGACAGCCGATTACAGTGGCGGGACCGTGGCCGATTTTCACGGCCTTCCCTAAAAATTGAAATTCATCCCGACTTCAATTTTTACCTGCAAGCGCAACGATCGCGCCCGCAAGGCTACCCCGAGCCAGCTAAGTTGTCCTCGGCGAGTGTATGCGTCCGCGCTTTTACTGTCAATGAGATGGCAAAATGGATGATGTCGCGGCCGGAATCGTGCCAACATCGCAGCTCGCACTAACTCGGCACTGCGTCTTGCTGTAGCCCGCGATGATGGCAGTTCCGCCACTTCTTCTGCCTCTCTAGTGACCCCTTCCCTTCCAATCTCCAGAAATAAAGCTGACCGCACCGCGGACACCGGAATCGGTTCAGCCAGATCCCAGCAAGAATGTATTCAAGGAACCAACTCAAGAAAGCGGGAAATACCGGCTGAATGGACCCGAGACGAGCATACGGATTCTTCGAAGAGATAAATTCGGCGCCGAGGACCACCGGGAAGAAAAGAAAATGGACGATTTTAAATACCACCATCCGCCGTTTGCGGTCTCGCCATCCTGCCGAGTAGCACGATACTTCGGTTGTCTCCATGATTCAGCGCAGGCTCGACAACCACCCGGAACGCGGCTGGACCACCGCTACCGGTTCTTCCACTTCGGCGCGCGTTTTTCCACCAGCGCGCGCAAACCTTCCTGCGAATCTTCCAAATCAGCCAGCTCATTCAAGAAAACTTTCATCGAATTGCGCACGCCGTCGCGCAGCGGCAATCCCAGGCTACCCAGAATCGCTTTCTTCGCCATGGTCAGCACCGGACCAGACTGCGCCGTCACGCGCCCGATAATCTCGTCCACCTTGTCCACCAATTTGTCTTCCGGCACCAGAAAATTCACCAGCCCCACTTCGCGCGCGCGTTCCGCGGTCATCGCTTCGCCGGTCAGCACCAGCTCCATCGCCATCTTCGGCCCCAGAATATACGGCAGCACGGCTGCGGCGAGCGGCGGAAACGCTCCCAATTTAATTTCGGGCTGCGCAAACCGCGCATTGGGCGTCGCGATCACCAGGTCGCCCAGCGCCGCCAGTTCCGCGCCACCACCGTAGGCGGGGCCGTTCACGACCACGACCACGGGTTTCGATGTATCCATCATTGCCGCAAACGCGCTGTGAAAAGCGTCCAGCAACTGGAACACGCGCCGCTGCGTATATTCGCCCAGCTCAATTCCGCCGGAAAAAGCCTTGCCCGCCGAGTCCAGCAACACCAGTTTCACTTGCCGCTTTTCGCTGACGGAATTGATGCCCGCCGCAATTTCCATCAGCATCCGCTCATTCAGCAGATTCTGATCGGGGCGATCCAGCCGCATATGGGCCACTTCGCCCTCCACGCGGAACTTCACAAACTGAAATTCTTCGATCCGCGGCGCGTGCGTCGCCAGCGTGCCGAGCATTTCCGGCGTACGCACATCCACGCCCCGTCCCCCGCGCGCTTCTCTGGTCATCGGCATCGATTTGGTCCTCGGTTTCTTACAACCTGGGTGTGTTCGTAGGCGATCCGAAAGTGTTCCTACTGCTCCGGTAGCACCAAGCCGGCGGCCTTCATCCACACCCGCGCGCGCTCCGCCAGCACGTGGCCGTAGCCGCCTTCCAGCACAAATCTCACGAAACTCGCATAGAACAGGAAACCCATTTTCGCTTCTCTCACTTACGTGCAGGTGGACTGCTGCCAAAATATAGAATCGCGACGCCGGCTCGTTACGACACAATCCTGCGGCACATCATCCGCCTTACCAGCCTAGACTATCTCGCTACCCTCCGCCACGCCGGACACGTTGGCCTGCGTACAATCCGCCACGTCCCTGTCGCACAGTTGCAACCTGTACAGAAGTACAGGTGTTCTGTGTTACGTTTTTCTCATGAAGCTGATCCTCGCATCCTCTTCGCCGCGCCGCGCAGAGGTCCTGCGCAATGCCGGGTTCGTGTTTGAAGTCCGCCCAGCCGATGTCGACGAAACGCGCCTGCCGCACGAATCTGCCGAAAATTACGTCCGCCGCGTCGCGCAAGCCAAAGCGCGCGCCATCTCCGAACCAGCGCGCGCAGCAGCTGAGCGCGCCATCGTGATCGCCGCGGACACGACCGTCGTGGCCGAGGGCCAGATTCTCGCCAAACCCGAAGATGCCGCAGACGCTCGCCGCATGCTGAGCCTGTTCAACGGCAAAACCCACGAAGTCCTCACCGCACTCTGCGTAATAAACGTTCCCGCCGCCAAAGAAGCCCTGCACGTCGAAAAAACGCGCGTCGAATTCCTGAAAATGTCAAAAGAGGAAATCGAAAGCTACATTCAGACCGGCGAGCCGTTCGATAAGGCCGGAGCGTACGGAATTCAAGGCATTGCCGGAAGATTTGCCACGCGCATCGAAGGCTGCTATTTCAACGTGCTCGGCTTGCCGCTCTCCCGCCTCTGGACCACCCTGCAATCGCTCGGCTGGAAAGAAGACGGCACATCGTAGCCGTCGCGGCCCGGCGCAAAAAAAGAAAACGGCGGTCCCGCAAAGCGGGACCGCCGTCACAACACCTCAAGATCCAAATTTCGCGCGGTACAAACTAAGCCGCTACTTCTTCTCTTCCGTCGCTGCCGGCGTCGGCGGCACAGTAGGCGCCGCGGCCGGGGGATTTGCCGGTGGGTTCGCGCTCGGCGAACTCGGATGCGGCGCGTTCATGCCATCCTTAAAGTTGCGGATGCCCTCGCCCAGTCCGCGCATCACTTCGGGAATTTTCTTTCCGCCGAACAGCAGCACGATCACCGCGAGAATAATTATCAAATGAAACGGACTCAATGCTTCCATAACTCACCTGCCTTCCAGACTTTTCTGGACACCAAATCGCAGCTCACGACCCCGCGGCTGCTTCCGATTCACCCTTCGGACCCCAATCCTTCAAAGTATAACACGCTCGTCCCCCGCCCGCCGCGTTACCTGCTCGCGGTCCAGGTGCTCCAGCAACGGGATGGCGTATTTGCGTGTGATGCCCGTAAGTTCCTTAAATGCAGTGATTGGCAGCCGCGCGCCGCGTTCCTTGCGATATTTCGCCAGCATTTCGCGCAGGCGTTGCAGCGTGCTCCGGTGAAACACCAAATCGCTGGAAATCTTCACCAGCACTTTTTCGCGCAGCAGAATCTGCAGAATTTTCTGCGCGCGCGCCGCATCCACCGGCAACTTGGCTAGCACGCCGCCAAGCCCCGGCACGGTGAGCCCCGCGCTTTCGAATTCGCGCTCGATCAATTCCTTGGCGCGCGTCTCCTCTGTCGAAAGAGTGATCTCGCGTCCGGCCTGGCTCACCAGATCTCCAGCCGTCACCACCGCTCGCGCCGCCACCAAATCACCCAGCGCCGCTTCGAAAATTTCCGCTCGCGCTCGCCCCGCCCGCGCGCGCAATTCCTGTTTCGGAATCCCCGGCAATAGGGGATTCGCGCCATGAAAAGTTTCTACGGCCTTGCGAATCGCCACGGCGCAATCTGTGACGGCCTGTGCCGGAGCCACGACAATCGGCGCGCTTCCCAATATCCTCACGCGTTTCGCGGCTGCCAATTTTTCCGCCGCCGCGCGCGTCTCCGAGTCGATCCATCCCGTCCGAGCCAAGATCTCGGCAAGCGTCAGCCCGCGCGGCACCGCTTCCACCAGCGCGCCCAGAATTTCCTCCCGTTTGCCGTTTTCCATCACGACCAGGAACGGTGCGACCGTCGCGTCTAGGCGTTTGTGCCGCGGCGCCCGAGCGTCCAACACCGTGCCACCGCCAATCGTCACCACCGGCGAAAACCGTCGCAGGACGAAGCGATCGCCTGGAAGCAGCAGCAAAGGCTGGTCGAGCCGCAATTGGGCAAACACCGACCCGCCCGCCGCAACTTCACCGCCGCCGTCATTGAGCAAAATCACTTCCGCGATCGCCTCCGCCGTGCCCTGATGGAAATGCACCCGCGCGCGATTCTTTAGCGGCGGCGCGGAATCCAGCAACGTCACGCGCGCATCCACGCGCTGCGTCGCTTCGAAAAGCCCCGCCGGCGCCAAAACCATCCCACGCGTGATTTCCTCGTGCTCGATTCCCGCCAGGTTCACAGCCGTGCGCTGCCCCGCGACGGCGCGCTCGATCTGTTTTCCTCCGGAATGCAGCCCGCGAACACGCAGCCGTTTCCGCGCAGGATACAGCTCCACTTCGTCTTCCACTTTTACCGCGCCGGAAATCAGCGTCCCGGTGACCACCGTCCCGAATCCCTTCATCGCAAACGAGCGGTCAATCGGCAAACGAAAATTCTGCGTGGCATCTTTCGCCGCCACTGCTTGTGCCGCGCGTCGCAGCACGTTCTTCAATTCATCCAGCCCCGCGCCACTGCGAGCGCTCACCGCCACAATCGGCGCACCGTCCAGGAACGATCCCCGCACAAACTCTTCGATCTCCAGCCGCACCAGTCCCAGCGAATCAGAATCAGCGAGATCGGATTTGGTAATGGCGATAATGCCGCGCGGAATTCCCAGCAACCGGCAGATTTCGAAATGCTCGCGTGTCTGCGGCTTGCTCCCCTCGTCCGCCGCGATCACCAGCAGCACCAGGTCAATCCCGCCCGCCCCCGCCAGCATGTTGCGCACAAACCGCTCGTGCCCCGGCACATCCACCAGTCCCAGCCGCACGCCGTCCAGCTCCAGGAACGCAAATCCCAAATCCAAAGTGATACCACGCCGCTTTTCTTCTTCGAGCCGGTCGGGATTCGTGCCGGTCAACGCCTCCACAAGCGAGGATTTGCCGTGGTCAATGTGCCCGGCAGTCCCGACGATAACGTGTTTGATCGCTTCCATGGTGTGCGTGCGGACGCAGTCATGCTAGCGGAGGAAACAAGGTGCGGTCAAATCGGCTGCCAACCCGGTGCGGCGCCCCGAATCGAAATATCCAGCGCAGCCATTCGCATGGTCGGAAATAGCCAGCCAGTTCTCGGCTCGATCAAATCTTCCTTGAGTAAACTACGGCGCAGCGACTCTCGCGCCGCGGCCCTCCATCAAAAACATGGCGAAGTCCGTGGCAAGCGGCTCAGCTCCAAGCTGCCGCATCATGAGCGAGACTTGACCCCGATGGTAGGTCGAATGGTTCGCCAAATGCTGCATCAGGTGCGCCAGACTGATTTGTGTTGTGCGCACAGGAAGCAACCTTGCCAAGGATTCGTCGGTCACGCCATTCACAAACTCCACTTGTTCTCTCTCGATTTCCGCCCACTTTAACTGCACTGCAGCGAGGTCAGGAAACGCAATGGCATTAAACAGTGCCTCGCGTTGCGTCCACACCAATTCTGTGACGAACGCGGAGCTGGGGGACGGTTCCTTCCAACACGTCAGCCAACCCCACTCGCTGCCGACGATGTGTAAGAGCGTGTCTCGCACCGAACCGAAGCTGCCTGCAAGGTCACGCGTGAATTCTTCGGCGCCAAGCGTCGAGGCCGCTTGCAGAACCCTGTTGTTCGCCCAGCGGTCGTATTCGTAGAGCAACTGAATCTCATCTCGAGTCATGGCGGCGGTCGGCACTCTCCTTTAGCTGATCTTACCGTGCCCCAAGAATTCGGCAAGGCCGCACACGCGGTCGCTTCGAGCACTCGGGCAATTGTTTCCCAGCCTCCCGCTTTCACGTTCAAGCAATCACAGCGCACGCTGCCTTGCAACTGTCCGTTTTCGCGACGCCACGTTTCGGAATCGCCCATCACGCCTGCCGAAAGGCTCTCAAGGCCTACTGTAAGTAATTTACCAACATAAAGATAGCAAACAACTCTCGAGGGACAGATACGTGCATACCTATCTCGAACGCAGCAGGAGGAAGACTTCATGGCCACGCTCTGGCAAGACGTCCGCTACGCCTTCAGGATGCTCGGGAAGTCGCCGATGCTGACCATAATCGTGATCCTGACGCTGGCGTTGGGGATTGGCGCCAACACCGCGATCTTTGGGCTCGTGAACGGACTTCTGCTTCGGCCCCTGCCGGTGAAATCGCCCGATCAGATCATGGTGCTGGCTGCGCAGGTGCAGGGCGACACTTTGGGAATCTTCACGTTTTCCTATTCCGAACTCGTCGATCTCCGCAAGCAGGCAGATGCGTTTTCCGATGTGTTTGCCTCGCAAATCACTCTCGGCGGCCTAAGTTATAGCGGCAAAGCTAATCAGTTCGTTTATGGCTATGTGACGGGGAATTATTTTTCCGGTCTCGGCCTGCAGCCGGCGCTGGGACGATTGTTCCTGCCGGCGGAGGGAGAAGCAGGGGGCAAAGATCCCTACATCGTGCTGGGTTACGATTTCTGGCAAAAAAAGTTTGGCGGAGATCCGGGAGTGGTGGGCAAGCAAGCGCTGATTGACGGGCAACAGGCCACGATTGTTGGAGTGACGCCGAAGGGATTTCAAGGCACAAACTTTGCCCTGAATTTGGACGGCTACGTACCTCTGAACATGCTGCCCGCGCAAGATGCGGCCACGATGTGGAGCGACCGCAGCAACCGCTCGTTGGTCGTGCTCGGGCGGCTGAAACCGGGGGTGACCCTCAAGCAGGCGCAAAGCTCGATGAACGTGGTGATGGCGCGGCTGGCGGAACAATATCCCGCGACAGACAAGGGAATATCGGTCCACATCGTTCCGGAGAGGCTGGCGCGGCCGCAGCCGTTTCCAAACAATATCGTACCGTTCATTGCTGGCGTATTTCTGGCGCTGGCGGGCTTGGTCCTGCTGCTGGCCTGCATGAACGTGGCGAATATTCTGCTGGTGCGCGCCACCATGCGCCAACGCGAAATGGCCATCCGCGCCGCCATGGGTGCGAATCGCTGGCGGCTGATTCGTCAGATGCTCACCGAGAGCATTCTGTTGGCGCTTTTCGGCGGCGTTGGCGGGCTGACGCTCGGCGTGTGGGCCAGCAGCGCAGTCGTTTCGATCCTCCCGGCTGGCAGAATCCCCATCCGCGTGGATTTTGGTTTTGATTGGCGGGTTTTTGCATACGCGATGGCAGCCGCTCTGTTCACCGGCGCCGTCGTCGGTTTGTGGCCGGCGGTGAGGGCAGGACGAACGGACGTGAACAGCGTGCTGCAAAGCGGCGGCAGAGGCGATACGGCAGGAGTAAGCCGCCACCGTTTGCGCAGCGTGCTGGTCGTGGCGCAAGTAGCAGGCTCGCTCGTGCTTTTGATCGTCGCTGGACTATTCGTGCGCAGCCTCATCCGCGCGCAGCACGCCTACATGGGCTTCGACGCCAACCAAGTGTTGAATCTGACCTTGGACCCGCGCGAAGTCGGCTACGATGATGCCCGCACCAAGACCTTTTACCACGACCTCGAAGCCAGGGTACGCACCTTGCCCGGTGTGCAATCGGCGAGCCTCGCATTCAGTGTTCCCATGGGAGCCGTGCAAGACGGCGGCTCGGTTTACATCGAAGGACAACCGCCCACTCCCGGCCAGCCGCCTCCCGTGGTGATTTATAACCATGTGGACGAACCTTATTTCGATACCATGCGAGTTCCGCTGCTGCGCGGACGTGTATTCCGCGAAAATGACAACGACAAAGCCCCGCTCGTAGCCGTCGTAAATCAGACCATGGCTCAGCAATTCTGGCCCAACCAGGACCCCATCGGGAAGCGCTTCAGTCTGAAGAGTGCCACGGGACCGTTTGTCGAAGTCGTCGGTTTGGCGGCCGATGGAAAATACATCTTCATCGGTTGGGACAAGAAACCGTATTTCTTCGTCCCGCTCGCGCAGAATTTCTCCGCGTACCGCACTTTGCAGGTGCGTTCGTCGGTGCCGCCGGAAAGCATGATCGCGCAAATGCAGAACGAAGTTCGCGCGCTCGATCCCAACATGCCGGTTTCAGATGTCCAAACGATGCGCCAGTCGCTCGCGGGCGGAAATGGGTTTTTCATTTTCCAGGTCGGTGCGATCCTCGCCGCAAGCATGGGCCTTCTCGGTCTGACGCTGGCGGTTGTCGGCGTGTACGGAGTCGTCTCGTTCGCCGCCAGCCAGCGAACTCGTGAGATCGGCATCCGCATGGCCTTAGGCGCCGGCCGCCCCGACATCCTGCGTCTGGTGCTGCAGCAGGGATTGGCGCTCGTGATCGTAGGCGTGCTATGCGGAATGGTGCTCGCGTGGGGGCTCACGCGCTCCATGGCCACAATCCTGGTGGGCGTCAGCCCCACCGATGCGCTCACCTACGCCACGGCCACGCTGCTGCTAGCGGCGGTCGGCTTCTGGGCCTGCTACGCCCCAGCCCGCCGCGCCATGCAACTGGACCCCATGGTCGCATTGCGCTACGAATAGCCGCCGCGTCCCAAGGTCCGGATCAGACTTTGTAGCGGCCAGCTTTAGCTGGGCGCCGTTGACTTTCGTAGCGCCGGCGTCCCGCCGGCTCGTTTGCACTTGCAGCAAGGATCGGCCCCCTACCTTGGAGTCGGGCGCCCGGTGAAATCTCGTCTCTTCATTTCGATCTCTTGCTGCCGTCAGTATTTCTGCGAATATTCAACAACCGGCAAACGTACTAACGTGAGTCGGGGCACTCTTCAAGCCCCCAAAGGACGCAACATGCTCGGTCCACCGCAAACTCAGACCTTCACCCAAGCCTCGCAGCGCCTGCTCGCACCGCGGCTCGCCTTGAATCACTCATCAGTCGTCACGCTTCACTGCCCAAATCAATCGCTAGTTTTTGTCGTGTTTTTCGCGATTACCAGAGCACAACCCCCGACAGAAACAGCGCGTCCAACAAACAACTTGAGCGCGCCCGCCGTTACGAGCTATGGTCTTACGCTGCCATTGATCTACTCACTGCCAAGGAACCTCTCATGCGACAACTGATCGCCGTCGTGCTTCCGCTACTGCTACTCATCCCGGCTGTGGCCTCCGCGCAATCGGAACCGCCGAAAACTCCCGTGCGCGCCGTGATAGACAATTACTTTGGCACGAACGTTGTCGATCCATACCGCTGGCTGGAGAACACTTCAGATCCCGAAGTCATCGCCTGGATGAAAGCGCAGAACGACTACACCCGCGCTGTGCTCGCACGCATTCCCGGCCGCGATGATTTGCTCGCCCGCATCAAATCGCTCGACAACGCTGGCAACGTCGTCTCCGCGCTGCAAGTTTGGGGCGGCCACTATTTTTATTACAAAACCGAGCCCGGCTCGGACAATCGCAAACTTTTCGTTCGCGACACTCTCGGTTCGCCCGAACGCCTGCTGGTCGATCCCGAAAAGATGACCACCGCCGACGGCAAGCACTACTCGATCGATTATTTCCAGCCTTCTCTCGACGGCGTGTACGTTGCCTACGGAATTTCCATCGGCGGCTCGGAAGAAAGCGTGCTGCACGTCTTGCAGAGCGCCAGCGGCAAAGTCCTGCCCGACAGCATTGATCGCGCCGAATTCGCTTCACCCAGCTGGCTGCCCGACGGTAAATCTTTCTTCTACACGCGCGCGCAAACACTCTCTGCCGACGCGCCTCCCACCGCAAAATATCAGAAACTGAAAGTGTACCGTCACACGCTGGGCGGCGATCCGGAGACCGAGCCTCTGGTATTCGGCTTCGGCGCAAATCCCAAGGTGAACGTGGACGAAAATGATTTTTCGAACCTGCTGTTTTCGCCGGGTGCCCCAGGATTCATGATTGGACTGGTAATCCATGGCGTGCAACGCGAATTTGATATTTATGCCGTGCCCTTCGACGCCAATCCCGGCGCGAAGACGACTTGGCAGAAAATCGCGGACCAATCCGACGCGGTCACCGGCTTGGATGTGCATGGCAGCGAAGTTTATTTGCTGTCCCACAAGGACGCGTCACGCTTCCAAGTATTGCGCACCAGTCTGAGCGCTCCCGATCTGCCTCATGCCGCCGTCGCGGTGCCCGCAAGCGAGGTGGTTATCACCGGCATCACCGCCGCCGCCGACGCGCTCTACGTACAGGATCTCGATGGTGGCATCGGCCGCCTGCGCCGTCTGCCATACGGCGGCGGCAGCATTCAGTCGATCAAGCTGCCGTTCGACGGCGCAATTCAATCGCTGGTCACAAACACCAATGAATCCGGCGCGTGGCTCGAACTCGTTTCCTGGACCCAATCACCGCTGTGGTTTTCGCTGGACGCGAAAACCGACAAGCTCACCGATACCGCGCTCGTGCCGCCATCTCCGGTGGATTACTCCCACATCGAATCCGAAGAAGTAAAAGCCAAGAGCGCCGACGGCACCATGGTTCCGCTTTCCATCGTCCATCAGCGCGGCCTCACCATGGACAGCTCGCATCCCACATGGCTCACCGGCTACGGCGCCTACGGCATCACCTACGATCCATCTTTCAATCCAATTATGCTGGCATTTCTAGAGCGTGGCGGCGTCTATGCCGTGGCGCACGTGCGCGGCGGCGGCGAGTACGGCGAAGACTGGCATAAGGCCGGACAAAAACTAACCAAGCGGCACACGATTGACGATTTCATTGCCGGCGGAGAATATCTCATCGAGCACAAATACACTTCCGCGGCTCACCTGTCTGGCGAAGGCACCAGCGCCGGAGGCATCACCATCGGCGGCGCAATCACGCAACGCCCTGAAATGTTCGGCGCCGCGCTCATTCGCGTCGGCGATTCGGACTCCCTGCGCTCCGAAACCATGGCCAGCGGCCCCGCAAATATTCCGGAATTTGGCACGGTCACAGAAGCGGACGGATTCAAGGCGCTCTTCGCCATGGACGCGTACCAACACGTCAAAGCGAACACGCCCTATCCTGCGGTGCTGTTAACCACTGGCGTGAATGACCCGCGAGTCGCGCCCTGGCAAGCCGCAAAAATGACCGCGCGCCTGCAAGCCTCAACCAGCAGCGGCAAGCCCATCCTGCTCCGCGTGGACTACGACGCTGGCCACGGCATCGGCTCCACCAAATCCCAGCGCGACACCGAATTCGCCGACGCCATAGCGTTCCTGTTCTGGCAATTGGGTGTCAAAGGCTACGCGCCAACTGGCGGCGCGAAGTAGTTCGCTGAATTTATATTGCTGGGATCGTAGAACGAATGTGGAATTCGCTAACGCCGGTAGCGTTTTTCGCGAGACCAGCGCCGCAGGCGCGGCACAAGTTAGCCCAGCCCGGATGGGCTGGGAAAGATCGCAAGCTGAACCAGGAGCGCCGTAGGTACGAAACAAGTGTTGTCCCTCGCCGCTAATGTGTCGCGCACGCTCCTGGGCATTTTGACCCAGCCAAAAACCGACGAACGACAATCGCGATCAGCGTTTCGCGCTGCGATACCTGAAACATGCGATGATCAGGACGATCGCGATGATAACGTCAATCACAATTCCGCGCGGATTATAAGAATCGTACAAACCGTTCCCTACGAGAATCAGCGCGACGAATAGCCAAAGCACTGGCGAACGGTTTCTGAACTGATCGAAAAACGAGCCTCGCTCGGTTGGAGCTTCGGCCATCGCATCACCGCATCGCGCCGCCGCGTTAGGCGCGCATCTCGATCACTAAAACGGGCTCGCCGCCGTCGGCCCCGCGTCTCGCAACGGCGGCGCGGTCGTCGAACCCTGGAATTTCGGCTTGCCCAATTTCACAATCCAAATCCCGCTGTTGATATCGTTGAAAAAAATCAATCCATTTGCTGGCTGCGCGCCCCACGTGAAGGGCAGATTCGCGCGATATCCATTCGGGTCCCCGGGGAAAAAGCTCGCGATCTCGCGGCCCTGTTCGTAGAGGTTCCCGCGCAATTCGCCGGAAATATCCACCGCGCGACCTCCGCCCGCGTAATCGCCCAAGTACAAAATATCGTTGTCCGGCCACACATTGTGCATCCCGCCTTCGGGCACTTCGTAGCTGGCCACCTCGCGCGGATGCTCGATATCGCTCACATCCATCACATGCAAAATCCCGCGCACCGGAATACGTTCCTTGCTGCTGATTTCGAAATATCCGGGAAACACTTCGTCGCCCACAAAAACATAATTCTTGTAACGAAACGCCGTGTGCGACCCCGCCAGCCAGCCGTCTCCATACAATTCGTAGTGATTGAATTTGTACTGTGCGACCAGCTTCGGATTTTCCGGGCTGCCACCCTTGATGCCATTGCCGACGTCCAGAATTACCAGCCCATCACGCCAGTAAGCCAGATAAGCCAATCCATCCTTCACGTACAAATCATGCAGGTAGCGTCCCGTGCTGATCATGCCCTCGCCCAACGGCGAAGCGATCATTTGCTCCTGCGATTTCTCCGTCTGCCAGCGCGCGACTTCTTTCGGATGCGCCGCGTCCGCAAAATCAATCACGCGCAACGAACCGGTCGCGTCATCGGTGATGTAAGCATAGTGGCTGTTGATGAACGCGCTGTGCACTCCGCCCGTCACCGTCTCGGTGTATTCCGAAATCACTTTCAGGTGCGCCGGATCCGAAGCATCAAACAGCACGATTCCATTCTTGCGGTTCGAAGCGCCCTCGCGCGTGAACACGCCCACCTTCTCGTCCGGCGTGGTGCTCACGTCGTTGTAGAGCCGCGCGTCCGCCTTCAAACTGTCCAGCGCCTTGGGATGCGCCGGATCGGAAACGTCGTAGGCGTAAAGCCGGTCTCCCATCGTCGCCACGTACAAATGGTTGCCCACCACCCACTCTTCGGAAGTTTGGACTACCTTGCCCTCGGCATCTTTCGTTGGAATGTGCGCCACCACTTCCAGCCCGCGCTGCACGTTGCGCGGCGCAACCTCGATCGCAGCGCTAGCGGTGTGCCCGCCGATCACCGCCGTCACTTCGTAAGTGCCAGGCAAGTTCGCGACGAACGCGCCATCCGCATAAATCCTGCCCTGTGGCCCGCTAACGCTCCAACTCGTCAGCAGATCGCTCGTCGCCGCGCCTTTCGCCGCGATCGGCTTCGCAGTGAAGTGCACGACGTCACCGGTTTTCGCCGTTGTCGCCGCCGGTTCCAATGCGATCCTCTGCAGCGTGTCCGCCACCACTTGCACGGAAATCTCGCCGCGCGCCGGACCACCCGTCGCCACCAGCGTCGCTCTGCCGGGAGCCAGCGCCTTCACCAAGCCGGTCTCATCCACCTTCGCGATCGCTGGCGCCTTCGAACTCCAGTGAATCGCGACGTCCGTCCGCGGGTCGCCATCCGCCGAGCGCGCGCTCGCCGTCAACACGGTTGAACCGCCCACCACCAGAGCCTGCGTCAGCGGCGTCACCTCCACCGCTGCCGGAGGAGGCGTTCCGACCGTCACGGTCGCAAATCCCGGCTTGCCCGCCACCACTGCTCCCACCGTCACTTGTCCCGCGGCGCGAAACAGTACGGTGCCATCGGCATCCGCTCCGGCGATGTCCGGCGGCAGCGCGATCCAGAGCATCGGCTTCACATCAATCGTCTTGCCGGCGTCGTCTTTGGCCACCGCGGTGAACTTGATCTTGTCTCCCACGTGCGCCTGAATGTTGCTCGGCGTAATTTCCACCGTCTTCGGCTTCGGCGGCGTGGCCGGCGCGCCAACTTCCTGCCCGCAAATTACCGGCGCGTACACCAGTGCCGCCGCAAACATCCAACCCGCTAGACACTTCGACGCGATTCGCATTCAGAACTCCCCTCTACCGTCAGAAAATGCAGGAAATTGCCGTGTGAGAAGTTGTACCGAAGGCGCAGCTTTGTCAATAGCGGGAGGCGAAAATGACGCGCAGGAAATCTCGTTCGGCCACGCAGGAAAAGGGGGCAGCGCATGTTGCACGCTGCCCCTAAGTCGATTCATACGGTCAGTTTACTTGCTGCCGATCACGCGAATCGGGCTGGTCGAACCGCCCGACCCACCTGAGGGCACGCAGGCTGGGCCGGCATCTGTCGTGAACGAGTCGTTATTCGAGAACCACCCGTGGATTCCGATCGATTTCGAGTCGAAGAACCACGAGAAGAACGTCAACTCCTGCAAGTGATAGGTGAAACCGTTGCGCCCGCCAATCGGCGAGAAATTGCTTCCGGTCAAAGGATCACCGACCTCCAGGTTGTTCTGGCAGAACCCCGGCGGCACTTGCCCCACTCCGCCCCAAGCAGGCGTGGGATTGTTGCCGAAGGGATCGTTGATGAATTCTCCCGCCTCGTGCGACAGCGTATTCGAATCTCCCGCGGTTAGCCCGAACAGGCCGGTGGTGTCGAAATCCGTGGGTGAATACGCCTGCAGTGGCAAGAAGTTGGTGGTGCCGTGGTAGCCGAGGATGCAGCAGGTGTTGAGATTCGTGACCGGGCCGGCCATCACGGTGTTGTACATCATGAAGAACGGAATGTTGCCCGCATTCACCTGCGGTTGCAGCGCCGGCAGCACATTCGTATTGAGGTAGGTATCGAGCCAGTTCACGTCCACGATTCCAAACGGCCCGCACGCCGGAAAATCCGCCGGAGGAAGAGTCGTGCTGAAAGCCGCCGGAACGTTGATCACGATCGCGGACAGATTCACGATCGGATCGAACAGGACGTGATAATCGTCCTTGTCCTCGATCACTTTCCAGAACTCGCCGCGTTGGTGCGCATCTTCATATTGTGTGTGGCCCATATCCGTGCCGCCGATGGAAATATCGTACGAATCGAAAATAGGTGAGTGTTGGAAGAGTTTCAACGGGTTATTGTTCGGCGCGGCCAGACATCCGTTGTCGTTTTGCGTCGGGTCGAAAACGGTGACGCCCGGCGCGGTGGTGATAGTCCCGGTGGCGGGGTCAAAGGCGGTGCCCACCGTATTGGTGATTATGACCAACGGGACGATGAACGTCTTCACATGCGTGTCTTTGTTTCCCCCGCCTGTGAAGGGATTCGCGCCAACCATCACGCCCGTGTAGTCGTTGTCGTCTCGGTCCGATTCCACATTGAACGTAAACAACGGCAGCATCGGCGTCTTGCTCGCGGCCCCTGACGCTACTGCGCTTTTCACTTGCTCGGCGTCGGCGGTCTTGGCGGGCTTGATTGCATGACGAACCTGCAGCTTCGGTTTTTCCTGTTGTTGCTCCTGCCCAAACGTTGCGGATGCCGCAACGCTCAGGCCGGCCACGGTACAAAAGGCTACTGCCAAAAGTATTTTGCGATTCACTGGTGAACCTCCATCGTGATTGAGAGTTACTTTGAGCCAAGCATCTCCGGGGCCTGCTCTGCCCGTTTACCGGCAGAGTACCAACGTGTTGCACCGTCGGATTTCTAGTCCTCTATTTCCAGATGTGTAAGTGCCGGATGCGTTCATGTTCAGCGTCCCTTCAGCCGGGCAAGGTCCGCCGATAGGGCTAGCCTGTGCTTACGGTCCGCGCGGTGGGCGATTCATATCAAACTTTCAATCAGAATGTGTCAACATTTTGCAATTTTTTCAGGTACCAGTACGTGGGGTCCCCGCTGGGAATATCGGAGCATGGAGTGACGGAAATTTTTCTGGAGATAGGCTCGCGCTTGTTTTCGAGATTCTCAGGTCTGCGGGGGTGGGCGCGCCGGCGAGCCGACGTAACCCGCGAAGCCGCAGTTTTACAGTGTTTGCAGCCTTTGCGGCCTCGACCAGTTATCCGTCAACGTCCGTGCGGAACCGCCAATAAACGCAGTAGCGCTGGTCGAACAGACGGTAGAAGGGACTGAGCGTGACGTCTTCAGGCCGGCCCGCCCCCACGGTACGAAAAGTGAGCGGCTTGACTTCCGAAGGCATATACTTTCCGCTAACCGGTTGAATCCATTTGTCCAAGGCATTCCGGTCGCCGGCGAGTTCCGGCACGGCAATCGCGGGAAAACCGCCATGTAGAATCTTGTCGTCGGAATAGATACGCTTGGGGTCGAGACCCTCAGTGCCGAGCTCCCCTGCGAGCACCACCGGTCCATACAGAATCGCCGCGAGGTTCGAGTCATCGGGAATCGCCTGTAGATGCAAGCGCATCGGCAGCTTCACTTGCACCACGTCGCCATTTTTCCACTTGCGCTCGATTTTCGCATAACTCGCAGGCGCCAGCTTTTCGCTCGGCCGGAACGGTTTGCCATTGATCGTCGCGCTGGCGTTCTCGGCCCAATATGGAATTCGCACGTTCAAACCAAATTCCACGGGCGATTTCGCCTGAATCACCAGGCGAGTCCCGGCCTCCTCGGGGAAGCGCGTTTCCTGCCGGATCACGACGCTCTTTTCCTTCCAGTTCACTTCTGAGGCGAAGAACTGGTTCACCCACAGCGAGCCCGCATCGTGAAAATAGAAGCCCTCGCCGAGCTTCGAGAAATTTTCCAGGCCCGTGCCGCAGCAACAGAAGAAACCCTCGTGCGGCACGAAATGAACTTTCCACTGGCCCGCCTGCATTCCTAAATAGTAAAGCGGCGAGCCTTCCGCAGGATGTGGTGTCGCAAGAATATGGTTCAGGAAAGCGCGCTCGTAGTACTCCGCGTATTGCGGCTCGGGCTGCCAAGTGAACAGCTGGCTGGTCAGCTTCAGCATGTTGTAGGTGTTGCAGGTTTCCTGCGCCGAGTCCGTGAGTGCGGGGGCCAGCGCGTCCGGTGGCGTCTTGAAATGTTCGCCGACGCTGTCACCGCCCGTCACGTAGCTGCGATGCAGCGCCACCTGCTGCCAGAAAAATAGCGCGGCGTCGTGGTAGTACGGCTCGCCGGTCAACTCATATTCGCGCGCTGCCCCGATGAACTTCGGTATCTGCGTGTTAGCGTGCAATCCGGTGAGCGTATCCCGCCCCTGCGCAGCCGGTTCCATCACCACGTGATGATCGAAGCGTTTCGCGACCACCAGATAACGCGGATTTTCAGTCACGGCAGAGAGGTTCGCCAGCACTTCGTTCATCCCGCCGAATTCCGTTTGCAGCGTGCGCTGCATTTGTTCTTCGGGGATCCGGCCAGTGCGCCAATCGGTCCACACCGCCATGCCTTCCAGCACCTGCAGCGCCTGCGCATTTCCCCAACTTTCGTGGACCTCCAGCAATCCGGCCATAATCTTGTGCAGCGCATACCATACGACTGCGGCGGGGCGACCCGCTTCCAAGTCGTCGAAGCTCGATTCCGGGAAGGCGGAAAGATAGCCCTTGTCGCCCAGCGCTGCCTGGCATTTCGCGAGTTCGGCCACCATCGCGTCGGCTTTCGCCTTAATGCGCGTATCGGCCGTCGAGGCATACATCTGCGCGCTGGCCGAAAGAAAATGCCCCACGTAATGCCCACGCCACCCGTTGGCAGGGGCCTCGCGGTTGTAAAGCGGCTCGGCAGCCGACGGCAGATTCGCGTTCACGCGGAAGTTATGCAGCAAGCGGCCAGGATCGAGCGCAAGCATGTACGCAAGCGTTTGCTCGCGCATCCGCAGCAAATCCGGATCGAGAATTTTTACATCTTGAAGGGGAAACGGAACGGCGGTCAGTGTAGGAAGCGCGCGCCTGCTCGGCACGTCCGTACCCGTCAGATTCAGCAGGCCATGCGCGAGCGCCGCGCCGTCATGCGCTAAAGGCGGCTCACTGGCTTTGCCGGCAGCTCGCGCAGCGGCAAGCGCGGTACTGCCGAAAAGTATGCTACGCAGAAAATCACGTCGGATCATGGAAACATCCCTTCACCCACGCACCGGGAAACTGGGCCGACTCATCCATGCCAATTCCAGCTGCAGACGCTGGCGACAGTACTCGTGGATAGGCAGCTTGATCGGGATCAGCGCGGTAATCGGAAATTGAGCCAGCAGCCACAGCGATTGATCCGCCTGCGTCGGAGCTACGCCACGGCCTTTTGCCGCTCCGCCCCAGCAATCTCCGCGACGATCGCCCGTGCCGCCGCCCGCGGATCCGCCGCCGAAGTAATCGGCCGCCCGACCACCAGGTAATCAGCCCCAGCGCGAACCGCATCTCGCGGAGTCGCAATACGCGACTGATCGTTCATCGCGGTGGAAGCCGGACGCACCCCAGGGACCAGGATCTTGAAGTCGGGCCCAAGCTCCCGGCGCACTGCCGGAGCCTCCAGCGCCGAACATACCACGCCATCCATCCCGGCCGTCCTCGCCAGACGCGCCAGCGCCACCACGCGCGACCCCAGCGAACCCTCCATCCCAATCTCCCGCAGCGTCGCCTCGTCGAAACTGGTCAGCACCGTCACCGCCAACAGTGCCGGACGGTTCTTCTTCGACCCAGCCTCAGCAGCCTCCTGCGCCGCCCGCATCATCGCCAGTCCGCCAGCGGCATGCAAGGTCATCAAACGCACGCGCGGTAGCCGCACCGCCGCAGCAACGGCATGAGCAACCGTGTTTGGAATGTCGTGGAATTTCAGATCAAGGAAGATGTCGAAGCCCAGGTCCGCGAGCTTTGTAACCGCTCGCGGACCCTCCGCAGTAAAGAGTTGGCCTCCGACTTTGAACATCCCGGCTGCCCCGCGCAGTTTCCGCGCCAAAGCAGTCGCTGGACCAAGCTTATCCAGGTCTAAAGCGACGATCAGTTTCCGGGATGCGCTGTTGCTGGGCGTGCTGGCACCTTTAGGAGTTCCAGCCGGACTTTGGCGAGCCCGTGCTGATCGAATCCTAACTTACGTGCCACTTCGTAGGAAACATCTAATTCGCGCCCTTCCACGTACGGTCCCCGGTCGTTGATCCGGACCACCTGGCTGCGGTGGTTCCGCATGTTTACAACGCGCACGATGGACCCCAGCGGAAGCGTGGGGTGGGCGGCAGTATCCGCGTACATATCGTAGGTCTCGCCGTTAGCGGTCGGCAAGCCATCGAAATCATCGCCGTACCAGCTGGTGGTGCATTCCCACACGGCTAGCGGCTTCTCCTGGTGATTGGCCTGGTTTAGCGGGTTTGGTACGGCCGGGGTGATGCCAAGCGCGACCTCTGCAGGAGAAGGGTTGCCCGGTTTTCCGGCGTCCGCTGGATTCACGGGCGTGGTAACCGCGAGCAGACCCAATCCTAAAAACACCGACTGCAGAATCACGAATATCTTGCCCTTCATGTTCACCTAACCTTGATTGAAATCAGCCTAAAGTCTACCTGTTCGGGGGTACAGTGGCAATCAGTTTAACGCTGTAGAGATCCCCGTAACTTGCTGATTTCAAATGTATTTTCGTCCCGGCACCACATTTCCAGACCGCTTACGAGCCGTTCAGAAGCCCGTGGGTCTACAAAGTGGGCCGTACCTACTTCCACCGCCGAGGCGCCTGCCAGCACATACTCAGCGATATCTGCCGGTTTTTCAATGCCTCCGAGTCCGATTACCGGGATCTTTACAACTCGGCAAGCTTCGTAAACCAGCCTCATGGTTATAGGTTTTATGGCCGCGCCCGACAACCCTCCGGTCGTACTACCGAGACGGGACCTCCGGTTGTGGGCATCAATACACAGTGCAGGGTAGGTGTTCGCTATTACTAGGGCATCCGCTCCTTCCGCTTCAGATACCTTCGCGCTAACTCCAATCATATTAACGTTCGGTGAGAGCTTGACCCAGAGAGGGCGCTTCGCCGCGGCCCTCGCAGCTGCCACAACGGCGCTGGTAAGGGCGGGGTCAGTACTATATTCAATGCCCCCGCGCTCCACGTTAGGGCAGGAGATGTTCAGCTCGTAGCCGGCCAGCCCGTCGGCGTCCTCCAGAACTCGGATCACCTCCACGTAATCCATGATCGTATGCCCGAACACGTTGGCAATCACCGCAGTGTTGTAACGACGCAACAGCGGCAGCTTATCGGCGACAAACGCCCGCACCCCGATATTCTGCAGCCCGATGGCGTTCACCATCCCGCTGGCCGTCTCGCAGATCCTGGGCGCCCCTGCGCCTTCCATTGGTTGCGCGGAAAGCCCTTTCACGACGATTCCGCCCAGTCGGTTCAAGTCCACCAGATGCGCGAACTCCACTCCATACGCAAAAGTGCCGCTCGCGGCGATAATGGGGTTTTTCAGGGTAAGGCTACCAATATTGACCCGGAGGTCAACTGAAGCGGGCCGTTGAGGGCTGCGTGCCGGCGCCGACGAACTCACGATGGGCCCAGTCTAACACGCCGGTCAAGGCCTCACCGCGCCGGGTCGTGGGGCAGTCTCCAATTACGCGTGCCAGCTCGACCGGTCGATGCAACACCACCCGGTCGATTGATTCGCCGATGCTTCCGCGGGAGAAACCGTTCGTTTGGCTGTACTCGGCCAAAACCTAGCCAGGGTAGCGTTCCTTCTGATCTAACCCTCGCGAGCGATTTTGGCCTTTGTTTTCAATGACGGTGGCCTAGAGCTAGGTGTTGCGTTGACCCGTTGAGATCGCCGCTTTTATCGGAAACTGATCGACTTCCGCCCGCGCCGTCTGCGCGGAAGCTGCTTCAACCCGAGAGGAGATAGTTTAGAACATTCGTTCTGCGACTGGCTAAGAACGCGAATCGGTCCCATCCGAATTCTGACGGCGTTCCGGCGCTGCGAACTTCGCGCCGTCTATGCTAGGATGATGCGCCAGATGCGCGTCGTAGAAAAAAGACAGCTCCTCTCCGCGGAAGAAATCAGCCGCACGCTCCAGCGTTTGGCCCATGAAATCGTGGAAAAAAGCGGCGGTACCAAAGACCTCGCGCTGATCGGCGTGCGCCGCCGCGGCGTTCCCCTATCCGAACGTCTGGCGAAAACCGTCAAAGATTTTTCCGGCGTGGATATCCCGGTCGGCACGATTGACATCACTCTGTATCGCGACGACCTCTCCACCGTGGGCCCGCAACCCGTCGTCCACTCGAACGAAATCAGTTTCAGCGTAGACGATCGCGACCTGGTGATCGTGGACGACGTGCTCTATACCGGCCGCACCGTTCGCGCCGCAATGAACGGCCTCTTCGATCTGGGCCGCCCCAAGCGTATCCGCCTCTGCGTGCTGATTGACCGCGGCCATCGCGAAATGCCCATCGAAGCGACATTCATCGGCAATTCCGTGCAAACCAGCGACACCGAAATCGTGGAAGTTCACTTGAAGGAAATTGATGGCGACGAACGCGTCGTGCTCGTTGACCGCGTTCCGTGAACCCTGGCAATCCTCGCGGAGGCCCGGAAACAACCGTATCTAAAGGGAAAAAGTGCTGCAGCGCCTGGAACACCTGCTCGGAATTGAAGACCTCACCCGCGAGCAAATTTCTTTTATTCTCGACCAGGCCAAACCCTTCCAGGAATTTCAGCGTCATCCGCTTAAAAAGTTAGCCACCCTGCGCGGCAAGACCGTCGCGATTGCCTTCTTCGAAAATTCCACGCGCACGCGCATCAGCTTCTCTACAGCCGCCGCTCGGCTGGGCGCGGACACCATGAACCTCCAGGCCGAAGCCTCCAGCCTGAAGAAAGGCGAATCTCTGCTGGATACGGTGCGCACGCTCGAAGCCATGCGCCCCGACGGCCTCGTCATTCGCCACAGTTCCTCCGGCGCGCCGGAGTTTGTCGCGGATCGCCTCGGCGTCCCCGTCATAAATGCAGGAGACGGCACGCACGAACATCCTACGCAAGCGCTGCTGGACGCGCTCACGATTCGCGACCGCAAGGGCCATCTCGAAGGCTGGAACCTCACCATCCTCGGCGATGTGCTGCACAGCCGCGTGGCCCGCTCCAACGTTCACTTGCTCAGCAAATTTGGCGTGCGCATCACGCTGTGCGGCCCTGCGATGTGGGTGCCGCGCGAACTGGAAACTCTCGCGCCCAACGTGCGCCGTGTAACGCGCATCGAAGAAGCGCTCGACGGCGCGGACGTAATCATCGCCCTGCGCGTGCAGACCGAACGCCTGCACGAGCCCGCGCTCGCGGCCGAGGAATATATCCTCCGCTATCAACTCACGCCGCAACGCCTGCAACTCGCGCGCCCCGGCGCGCTGGTGTTGCATCCCGGCCCCATGATTCGCGGCCTGGAAATTGATGGCGCGGTTGCCGATGGTCCGCAATCCTGTGTTCTCGAACAGGTCGCCAACGGCCTCGCCATCCGCATGGCCCTGCTTTACCATCTCGTCGGCGGCGCCGCTGTGGAACCACCACCAGCCAAACCTCCGGAAAAGGCGCAATGAGTCCCAACCATGCCAACCACTAACGACCGCTTGCTGCTCATCAAGAATGGCCGCGTGATCGATCCCGCGACGAAAACGGACGCAACGAATGACGTGCTGCTCGATGGCGTTCGCATCGCCAAAATCGGCGCTGGTTTATCTGCGCCGGACGCCGAAATTTTCGACGCCAGCGGCATGATCGTCGCGCCCGGCTTCATTGATCTGCACTGCCATCTGCGAGAGCCCGGCCAGGAAATGTCCGAAACCATCGAAACCGGCACGCGCTCAGCCGCGCGCGGCGGATTCACAGCCGTCTGCTGCATGCCGAACACGCAGCCGGTGAACGACAACGCGTCGGTCACGCGCTCCATCGTCGAACGCGCCGCCGCTGCCGGTACGGTGCAGGTCTGGCCGATCGGCGCGGCCTCGGTAGGTAGCAAAGGCGAAGCGCTCGCGGAAATCGCCGCGATGAAAGATGCCGGAATCGTCGCAGTCAGCGACGATGGCAAGCCGGTAGCCACCGCGCGCTTGATGCGACAGGTGATGGATTATTGCAACTCGCTCGATCTGCCGGTGATTGACCATTGCGAGGATCCCTCGCTGTTCGCCGGCGGCGTCATGCGCGAAGGCCCGCGCTCGGTTCGCCTCGGTTTGAAGGGGATTCCCGCGCAGTCCGAATCCATTTGCGCCGGACGCGACGTCGAACTCGCCGTTCTCACGCGCGCTCGCCTGCACATCGCGCATATGTCCACCACCGGCGCGCTCGAATGCGTTCGCCACGCGAAAAAATTAGGCGTGCGCGTCACCTGCGAAGTTGCGCCGCACCATTTCACGCTCTGCGATGAAGACGTCCGCTACGACACGAATTACAAGATGAATCCGCCGCTCGCTTCGCGCGCAGACCGCACCGCGCTGATTGCCGGAATCGCCGATGGCGCCGTGGACGCCATCGCCACCGACCACGCCCCGCATCATCCCGCCAGCAAAGACGTGGAATTCGATCGCGCGCCCTTCGGCATCATCGGCTTCGAAACCGCGCTCGCGCTGACGCTCAGCGAACTATTCCACACCGGCAAGATTTCAATCACGCGCCTGGTCGAACTGTTCACCACCGGCCCCTCGCGCGTCCTCGGCAACGAACGAAAAATCGCTGTGGGCAGCCCCGCCGACCTCACGATTTTCTCAACCGACCTCTCCTGGACGTACCGCGCATCGGAATCTCCCAGCAAATCCCGCAACACGCCCTTCGACGGCCGCGCCTTCCGCGGCGCGCCAGTAGCTACAATTGTAGGCGGGCGAATCGTCTATCGCCGCGAACTCGGCGCCACCGCCTGATCATTCGACCGAGTCTGGCAAACGCTGCGTTTTTATCTTTGGAATTGAACAGTCAGGACCAGGTGCGTTGCGGTGGGTTTCCCGTCCAGGAGCGCAGGTTCAAATATCCACAGCGCCACGGCTCGTTCAGCCTCATGCTGCAACAGCCGCGGACCAGATAGCGCTTTCGTGTACCGCAAGTTTCCCTTCTCATCAATCAGGGCGTCGACTTTCACCACGCCGTCTGTATCCAGTCCCTTCGCCCAGGGCGGTATCGCTGGCGCGGGTTGCGCCACAATTCGTGCCGGAATCGTTTCCCCGCCGTTCGGCCCTTTCGCATGGCGACGTCTCGCCTGCTCCGGCGATTCCTGATCAGCGTAAGGCGCGCTTTCGCGTGCTTCCAACTTGGGTGTGGCCGGGGGCACACTGGACGCTGTGGCATTATTCGCCGCCGAAATATTTGCATTGGGCGCGCCAGTCTGCAGCTGGATCTTCTGCGCTGCTTGCGCTGGCGTGGCTCCGGAGTTGTTACCATGCGCCGGCGCTTCGACCTCGCCACCGGACTTGCCTGCGGTCGCCGGCGTTGACCGCGGTATCGCAGCCTGCGCGTTTTGTTTTGCCTGAGCGACAGCCGCGGCCGCCAGATTCTTGCCGCGCATCGCAACGTGGTGCGAGTGCCAAGCAAATCCCAGCGCGAGCGCAAGCAAAACCGACGCGGCGATTCCCACACCCATCGCGCCCTTCCCGTACGTAAGCCGGTGCAGCTTGTGAGCCAACGGCGTCAACTTTGCAACGAGTGCCGCCCTGAGCCCGCCCTGAGCCTCTTCCTGCCCTTCGGCGTCTGCATTCGTCTGGCCGTGCTCGGCCCCATCCTCGGAAGTTACCTCTCGTTCAGAGTCGCTCGTTTCAGCAGCGGCTGCATCGCGCTTCGGTTTTCGTTTGGGGTCCCTGGCAATCAGTTTTGCCAGCAGTTCCGCGTCTTTGGTGTCGTTCTGTTCGGCCTCGTTTTCCGCATCATGTTCAGACTCAGCCAGCGCCTCTTCTGCCTCGTCCAACTCTTCCGTCGTATGATGCGTAGCTGGTTCGATCACCGCAGTCGCAGCATGAATTTCTTCGTTTGCTGGCGCGCTGGTCGGAGCAGGCGCGGACGCCGGAAGCATATCCAGCGCTTCGGTACGCCTCGGTGCCACAACCGCGACAGCAGGCGCAGACACAACTGCGGGAGCAGCCACCGGAGCAGTCACAGTCTGTGGCGATGGAGCTTCCCAGAATTTTGGGTCGCGCGTCGTGAATTCCAGGTCCGCGTAGCCGGCATCGGCTACTTGCCGCCACTCGAGCACCTTGCACAGGATTTCTCGCCCCGTCTGCTCGTTGCGCAGAAAAACGCATTGCCCCTGCGTCACTTTCGAACTCAGATTTACCACCGCGCCGTTTCCAAAGACGATAGTCGTCTTGGTCGGCTCCGTAAAAATCTGGCGTTGCTCCGATCCCTCGACGTGCTTCGCCCCTTGTACCGTTACCGGGACTTCCAGCACGGTCGCTTGATCGTGTCCTGCTGAATCAGCCATGATTCTTCACACCATTGATTGGAATTCGTTGCATTGCCGCTGTGCCCCCCGGCGTTGGACCGCAGCCGTGGCCCCGCGGAGGTGCGCGCGCCAGTCCCATGTCCGGCGGCCCCGCTTCGGCCAGGCTATGTCCATATGGTGCCGTTCGCCGCCGTCCGCTGCAATAGCCGGGAAGTACCAATGTTACCCATTACTACCGTCGCATCCGCCAGTTACAGGCTTTTTGGCAACACACCGATACTCGATCATGTATCAATTCGACGCCTGGCGGCCACTGCCGCCCCTAAACCCTATCTCCCCGCGGTAAATATAGCGCGCTGACATTTTGTATCGGCCCGCTCAGGGTCTGCACCGTACTCGGAAATAATCGGTCTGCCTGTGAAACTCATTAGCAGGAAGATTGCCTGCGACCAAGCGTCGCGGGTTCCGTCGCTCTCGAGGAAACGAGCTATGATACATTCTTCGACATTAGAAACTCACTCGGAGGACCTGCAAAAATGGAAAAGCGTCCATCGCCGGCCCTTCGTGTATGCGGTTTCCTCATCGTCGCTGTTGCGCTGCTCGCTCTGAGGGCCGCCGTCGCGCAGAAGCCCGCCGGCACGTCGTCGTCCACAGCACCTGCGACCGAGAATCGCACCGCGCGCGAGCTCGATCTGGCGCGCACCGATCCTCTGAATCTCTACGCGTTTCTCGTCCGCATGCCCAAGGGCGCGGACTTGCACAACCACCTCACCGGCGCGGTCTACGCCGAATCCTGGATTCGCTATGCCGCGGAAGACAACCTCTGCGTGGACCTCGCCACCCACTCGTTTTTTCAGTCGCGCGCCATGACGGATAGCCTCCCGCCGCAACCCGTCTGCGGCGACGGCAATATCCCCGCCGCTCACGCCATGTCCGACCAGCATCTCTACGACGCGCTCATTGACGCTTTCTCCATGCGCAGTTTCGTGCCTTCCAGCGGCGTCAGTGGCCACGATCATTTCTTCGACGCCTTCGCCAAATTCCACGGCATTTCGCACGTTCACACCGGCGAATTCCTGGACGAAGTCGCCACCCGCGCCGCCGCGCAAAACGAACAATATCTCGAGCTGATGGAAACTCCTCCCTTCGAGCACACCGCGGCCATCGCCAAAGAACTCGGCTGGGACACCAATCGCAGCTTCGCGGAATTCCGCGATCAGCTCCTCGCCAAAGGTTTGCGCGACGACGTCGCGGCCGTGCGCGCCTATTTCGATGAAGCCGAATCCACTCGCCGCCAGGCCGAACGCTGCGGCGAAGCGAATCCAGCGCCCGCCTGCGCGGTGCAGCTCCGTTACATTTATCAGGTTCTGCGCGGATTTCCCCCCGAGCAGGTTTTCGCGCAGACTCTGCTCGGTTTTGAAGCCGCCTCCGCGGATCCGCGCATCGTGGGCATCAATCTCGTGATGCCCGAAGATGGCTTCGTCTCCATGTCCGAATACACTTTACAAATGCGCATGGTCGGTTTTCTGCACGGTGTGTACCCCAAGGTTCACATCACTCTGCACGCCGGCGAACTCGCTCCCGGCCTCGTCACCTTCGAAGGGCTCTGCTGCCACGTTCGCCAGGCGATCGAATACGCGCACGCCGAACGCATCGGTCACGGTGTCAGCGTCATGTACGAGGAACGGCCCTACGATCTTCTGAAGGAAATGGCTGCGCAGCACGTAATGGTCGAAATCAATCTCAGCAGTAACGACATGATCCTCGGCATCAGCGGCAAGAATCACCCGTTCCCCATCTACCGCAAATTCGGCGTCCCAGTCGCGCTCTCCACAGACGACGAAGGGGTCTCGCGCATTGACTTGACGCACGAATATGTCCGCGCAGTAGAAACCTACGCGCTCTCCTACGCCGACCTGAAACAAATGGTCCGCACCGGCCTGGAACACAATTTTCTGCCCGGCGCGAGCCTCTGGCGCGAGCAAGATGTTTTCACTGGCCCCGTCGCCGCCTGCTCCAGCGAATTCCTAGGCGCGGAAAAACCCTCGGCCAACTGCGCCGCCTTCCTGAAATCCAGCGAAAAAGCCCAGCAGCAATGGGAACTAGAACGCCGCTTCCGCGCCTTCGAATCCACCAATTGAAGCCCGCCGGTAGCATAGGCAATCTTGGCTGTGCTCTCAGGTTTTCTCCGCGCTCCGGCCTCTGCGTCCTCTGCGGTAAATCTTCGAGTTCCAATGCGCGGCAGTTTCTGCTGCAGTGCGAATCCCATGCCCCAGCCCTCACTCGGACCGCCAGGGCGAGCGTTCCGGCCAACGCCGTAACGCTTCTGTGGCCCAAGCGGTAGTCTTATCCGCGTGGCACGTCGTGCAAGGGTTCGGAATCTTGTATTCGTCGGTCATCGCGGGCGTGACGAACGCAAATGTGTGCGCACTCACCTTCACGTCCGCAATGGTCGTCTCAATTTTCGGCATATGGCAGGCGAGACAACTGCTTCCAGCAGACCCCTTTTTGTGATGGGTATGCGCTTCCATGGTTCCAGTGCGCGGGCCGTTCAACGAAAGCGGGCCGTGACAATCCATGCAAAGCTGGTCCGCGGGCTTTCTCAATTGCGCGTAATGGTCCGTGCCGTGCGCATCGTGGCAACTGAAGCAAGTCACCCCGCGCCGGTACATCACGCTCTGCACGAAATCATTGCCTTGCATACGGTTCTTGTGTGCGGTGCCGTCGGGGTAGTGCGTGAACGTCGTCTCGCCCAGTTTGTGTTCCTCCAGCTGCCAGAAATCCTGCAGTTGCAAGCCCACGCGATATCCAACGGGCCAGTCGTAGTATTTTCCTTCGATCGGACCCCTCAGCGGCCGTCCTTGCGAATGGCACTGGATGCAGCTGTCGCTCGCCTGCACGTAATCGAAGCGCGCCGGATTCAGAATGTTCCCGCGCGACGGATGCTCCACATGCTCGCTTCCCGGCCCGTGGCACTTCTCACATCCCACGTTCCATTCCGCCACCTGTTTCGTGTGGACGTTGTAGTCCACCGAATGGCATCCATCGCAGGTAGGACCGGTAGGCCGCTGCATATTGTCTGGCGGATAAAACGGCTCCCACCAGTCCGTACCCTTGGCTACGAAATAAGGCCGCCACACGCGATGTGTCACATCCCATTGCGCCGGCTCCGGATAATAATCGTCTCCGCGTTTCGTGAAGTAACGCTGCTTCCAAACACTGCCGTAAACCAGCGCGACGTCGTCCTTCGTAAACTTGGCTACGGTATTGGTCGCAAGATCAGGAATAATCGCGTCAGGATGTTCGCGCGGATCGCGCACCACATTCGCCATCGGTGTCTTGCGCCAGTGTTCGTAGATTTGCGCGTGGCATTTCTGGCAGGATTGCGAGCCAACGTAGTGCGCAGACTGCGCTATGGACGCCTGCTGTTGCTGCTCTTGCTTGCTCAACACGCGCAGGCTGCGGATAAACAACACCAGCTTCCAGCTGTCATCGCTCTGCTCGTCATGCGGTTTCGCCCACCCCGGCATTCCTGTCAGCCGCACCCCGTTCCGGATGATGTAACGGATTTCCCCGTCCGTCAGGTTCTGCGTTTCGAGCGAACGCAAGTCCGGCGCCTTCGGATAAAGATTGCGGCCATCCTGGGTTTCTCCCGAGCCGTTCGGTCCATGGCACACCGAGCAACGATCCAGGAAACTTTCACGTGCTTCCTGCAGAATTTCCGGCGTGGCTTCAAATGGATTTGCTTCCTGGCGGGCCTTTCGCGGGATGGCCAGGTTCCGCGCGGTGCGCGCCGCGACCGTCTCGAGGTAAGACGGCTCACCGGCAGTGCTCAGGCCGTGCTCCAGCAGCCGCATTCCGTAAAAGACGACCCCTGCCAGGGCCACTCCACACAGCCAAAAAAAAGATTTCCACGCTTTCATAACTACATTTATTACAGCGCAGCATTTCTTGGAAAGCAAATCCGGAGCAACGCCAATCGCAGCTTTCTGCTTCGCGAAATCTCCGGGCTTCTAATTCTGCACCGTATAAATCCAAATCTCGGCGCCGCGATCGACGCGGGCTGGAACGGCGAGATAAAATCGGTCGAAACCCTTCTTCCCTTTCCCGAAGTAGCCTGCCGTGCGCGCTCCCAAAGCGGTTGGAATTTTCGCCATCAACCAATAATGATCGGGATCTGTTTGTTGGAATGCGTAGATGAATCCTTCTCCACCTGGCATGTAGATGCGTTTGCGTGCCGCGTCGTAGTAAAGGTCATCCGCGTCGTGCACGCTCGGCATCGAGACAATCATGCGGCCAGAAACCGTATCGAACACGGCCAGACATGCCGGTTCGTGCATTCCCACAAGAAGCCGATGGTCTGCCTCGTCCAGCGCCATGGGGAAATTGTGCTCGAGCGTCAGCGGCCATCGCGCGATCGCATGCGTGTCACGATTGATCACCGCGATCTGTTTCAAATCCGGCAGGTTCACATAGATATTCGGCCCAGACGCTTCCAGCTGGAAGGACTCAGGGTGCGCTCCCAGCCTGTATTCTTCTCCGGTGCGTTTGCCGGTCGTTGCATCCACTGTCCCGATGGCCCCTGCTTGGTCTTCGCCGTATCCGACGTAAACTCTCTTCGTCGCGGAGTCATACCGCAAATTGTCAACATCGCCATGAAAGTCGAGCGTGGTGAGAAGGGCAAAGGAAGAGCCGTCATAAATGTAAAGCTTGCCTTCGCCGCTGCCGACGAACAGCTTATTCGTTTCGGGAGAGAACAAGGCGCCCTGAGGATTGGGCACTCCTGGTAGAGTGCGTTCCACCGTGCGCCCGCCGATGTCAATCACTTCAACGGTATTATTGCCCAGAGCCGACACAAACAATCTCCTCCCGCTGGTCGCAAAATGATCGAAGCGTCCCTTGACCCCTGCCAACGGAATCGCTTCGGTCAAAACCAGTGGGCTGAGAGTTTGAGTCGCGGAACCGTCCGCTGCGCCCGAACGCATCGTGCCGGCGAGCGCAAGGGCGAGTGCTCCGCAAACACCAAATAGCCTCTTCATCGCTCCTCCGCGTGTCTCACGCGGAATTGTAGCTGAAAATCTCGGGGCGGGCGCGAATGCATGCGATGTATTAGCAATTCCGGCGGGTATTCGAGCAAGCCTGCCTGAGAGCTCAATTTCCTGCAGATATCCTCTGCGAACCCTGCGCTCTTATCTCGGCGTCCTCCGCAGGCAATCTTCTGCGTTGCCGCGACGTACCCTGGATCGATACGCGCACCGCGCGCCAGACTCCGCCGGATTCAAGCCAACCCTACGGAGTCGAATTGCTTGGCGAACGGAACACAAACGCGACGATCACATGTGCCTTTAGCTTCTTTTCGTTCATCGTCGCCGGATTCACTGTCCAATTCTTCACCGCAGCGGCTGCCGCTTCCGTCAACGAGGGCACGAAGCGAATCGGCGTCACCTCTTTCACTTCGCTGAACTTGTTTATCACCAAGTCGAGCACTACGGTCCCCGTGCCCACGCTGTTCGGAGGATAGACGGCGTATGACGCCTGCGCCATCTGCGGCGGCTCGTATCCCGCAGGAAGCGGTGGCGCGACCAGCGCCCCAGGCTGCAGCGGCAAATTCTGGTTTTGCAAGGTGCCAGGGTTGAAGACTACTTGGACATTGATTGTGGAAGGGACTGCGACCCCGTCGAGCTTTCCCGGCGAGAAAGTCCACGTAGTCACGGCGTTCGTCGCTACCGCGGTAAGACCCGAGATGCCGCGCACCTCCTGCACGTTCTGAACCTGGCCTCCCGCGGTCACATTCACGGCGAGTGACACAAGCCCGGACGCGATGTTGTCGACAGGGTAGGGAATGTCGCCCGCCGAGGTGATGTCCGGCGGCACAAAATGTTCACCGGCCGAAACTTTAGTTCTCGTTGCCGCGAACCCGACGAAAACCAGCAACAACGCGGCCAGCATTAATTCTGAACTTTGCCTCATACGCCCCTTTTTCCCCGTAGCCATGGATGGATTTCGCCTCCGCCGAGCATTTCTACAATTCTCTAGTGCGCGATTGTCTGGTGAATCAGGGACGAGAAGTCCGGTACTTGGCGCTTATCCTAGGTTGGGCCGGAGGGGATGTCAACGAATCCAGGATGTTTGCAGTCAACGGCTCGAGAACATCGAGAACGCGAAGATCATTTCGTTGGAAACTACTTCGCGCAATAGGTCTAATGTGCGGCGGGTTCTGCTGCGGGGTGCATGCCGTGCTGCGGCACTTCGTGAACTCCGCGCAGCGGCTGCTCCTGATGAAATCTGAAAAGCTGATTCAGCGGTCCGGCGCCTTTGCCGATCGCGTAGGATTTTTCGATCGCCTTCGTCACATAAGCCTTCGCCAGAATCACGGCTTCGCGCAATTGTTGTCCGCTCGCCATTTGCGCCAGGATTGCCGATGAAAATGTGCAACCAGAACCGTGCGTGTTCGGGCTTTTCACGTGGTCGCCGCCGAATGTTTCCACTTCCGTGCCGATGCACAACACGTCCGTCGGTTTTTCCAGATGCCCGCCGGTGACTACCACTGCCTGCGCGCCCATTTCCACCAGTTTCAGCCCCGCCGCTTTCATTCCCGCGAGGTCTTTCACTTCGAGGCCAGTCAAAAATTCCGCCTCCGGCACGTTGGGAGTGATCACGCTCACGCGCTTCAATAATTCATCGCGCACGAACTTGAGTCCGGAAGTATCCAGCAACTCCGCGTTGCCCGCCGTGGGACGAAACACAGGATCCAGCACCACGTGCGTGAATTTGTGCTTGTCCAGAAATTCCGTCACCACGGAAGCATTCGCGCGGTTCGCCAGCATCCCGATCTTCACGCCCGCGATCTCAATATCTTCCAGCAGCGTTTCCAACTGCGCGCGCAGCGTGGCCGAAGGCGTTGCGTGTACCGATACCACTCCCTGCGTGGATTGCACCGTCAGCGCCGTTACCGCCGCCACGCCGTAACAATTGTGCGCCGCAAAAGTTTTCAGATCGGCCGCAGTGCCCGCGCCGCAGGAAGGATCAAATCCCGCAATCGTCAGAAGGATAGGTGGTGCGTGGTTAGTATGACCGTTGTGATTACTCACGTGCGAGTGCCCTCCGCGCGAGGCCCCTGCAGACAACTACGCCGGCGCCGCCATTTTTCGCATTGGCGCACCGGCTAACGAAAATGTACGCGCCTTCTTGCTCCACAAGCAACTACTTTCTGAAATTACCGCGCCGCATGTGAGGAGGGACTAAAATCGTCCAATGAGGAAGGTTTCCGCTCAGCTGCGCTTTGCTCTTCCGATTGTTTTCGCGCTCCTCGTTCCAACATTTCTGCGGGCGCAGGTCCAAGACATCGCGCAAACAGCAAAAAAGCTTAAGGCGATTCCCGTAGATAGCGAACTGCCCAGTACCGACGTGCCAGAGGATGCCAGCGTGCTCTTAACCCAATTCAAGCACGAGCTTCGCAATCTCGTCGCAGCGCGACTAGCCGGAGCGGCCGCCGACCAGGCGCCCGAGAAATTGCAGGACTCAATTCTGAATGACCGCGCAGCGGCCGGAACCGAATTGCGAGCCGACGTTCCGGATGTCACTCGCACCGGACCACTCCCGGAAGATGCTGAATTCGGTTTCATTCAGAAAATCACGATTGCAAAGCCAGCCGAGCATCAGGACTTACTCGTCGCCGTCGTGACTCTACAGATTCCTTGTGGCTCCGACTGGTCTCTCTACATATGGCAATGGCAAAAAACGGCTTGAAACCTAGTTTTGGCTCAGGAAGCGAACGGGTACCGCCGCATAGACGGTGCTAAGGGGGATTTCGGATACTCGATTTCTCCACCCGACGCCAACGAGGATTGGTTCGTGGCCACGGCGGATGTGGATCCGTAGTGCTCTTCAAACTGCCAGAGCATCCGCTACAAGATCCTCCGCGCTGGTTCGCACGCCTACGAACCAGCAGTGTTATACGCCGGGAAATCGGACATTTTCCTTGAAGACGATTTGTTTAAGTTGAAAACGACACCTGGCAGCGTGTCTTTGAGTTTTGTGGCTCAGCAAAGCCTCGATTTCGACGTCCTGCTTCGGATGCACTTGCTGAACTTTCGAATTTCCGGTGACGCCGTAACTCGCATCGACCCAGTGGCTCTCCACCCTCAGGACTTTCTGGACGAGTGGTTCCAGCTCCCATGGAGCGATGCGTCCAAGTCAGTCGAGCACACTCAAGAAAACCAGGCCTATTCATGGACGCAGTGGAAAAAGACGGCGGCGCCCAAGTTCTCGAGCCTGCGATTTGTGCAGCCGTGCGAAACTGAGACGCCGGCAAAGCGATGGGTTGTGGGAATTGACTGGGGAGAAACGGAGACCGTTAAGAAGAGTCTCTATTTCAAAATGTCCAGGACGAACGGCGCATTTCGCATCTTCAGCGTGTCTGAAATCAGGCCGTCCGGCTGTCCTGGCGAATCTCAGCCCGATTACGAACCAGACCTCACGCTGCGTTAGAAGCTACGGAAAAAGCCCGCGCACCAGCGTGGCATCCGCAACGCGTCCGACCGCCAGCACGTAAGCTCCGGTGCGCAAATGCGCGCGATGCTTCCGCGCGGTCTCGTGCACCTCATGAAACGCGCGCCGCATCACGAGATCGAGCTTCGCGTTCACTTCCGCTTCCGACCAAAAGAAACTTTGCAGGTCCTGCACCCATTCGAAATAGCTGACGGTAACGCCGCCCGCATTCGCCAGCACGTCGGGAATCACCAGAGTGCCCTTGCGCGCGAGAACTTCGTCCGCGTGTGGGGTCGTTGGCCCGTTCGCTGCTTCCGCCACAATCTTCGCCTTGATCTGGTCCGCATTATTCAACGTGATGGAATTTTCCAAAGCTGCCGGCACCAGAATGTCGCACTTCATCGTCAGCAAATCATCATTCGAAATCCGTGAAGTGCCCGGCATCCCCACGACAGTTCCGGAACGTTCCTTGTAACGCATCGCTTTCAGCGGATCGATCCCTCGCGAATTAAAAACGCCGCCGCGCGAATCGCTGATCGCGATCACGCGCGCCTTCTTTTCGGAAAATAATTTCGCCGCGATCGAACCCGCATTCCCGAAACCCTGGATCGCGACGCTCGCCCCACGCAGCGAAAGTTTCTTCACCTTGCAAGCTTCTTCCACCGCGATTACGCACCCGCGCGCCGTAGCCTCGTTGCGCCCTTCCGACCCGCCGATCGAAATCGGCTTCCCGGTCACCACTCCCAAGGACGAATGTCCCTTGGTCATGGAATACGTATCCATAATCCAAGCCATCGTCTGCGAATCCGTGTACACATCCGGCGCCGGAATATCCTGCTCCGGCCCGATGATCGGCAGAATTTCCGCCGCGAATCGCCGCGTCATGCGTTCCAGCTCGGACTTGCTCATCCGCTTGGGATCGCAGATCACTCCGCCCTTCGCGCCGCCGAAAGGAATATTCACCGTCGCGGTTTTCCAGGTCATCCACATCGCGAGCGCCTTCACTTCGTCCAGCGTCACCGCCGGATGATAGCGAATCCCGCCCTTCGCCGGTCCGCGCGCCACGTTGTGCTGCACGCGAAAGCCGGTGAACACCTTGATCTGCCCGTTGTCCATCTTTGTCGGGATGGAAACCTCCAGCACTCGCTTGGGCGTGCGCAAAATCTGGCGCAGTCCCGGGTCCAGCTTCAGATATTCCGCCGCGATGTCGAACTGGATTTGCGAAATGCGATACGGATTCAGGTCCTCCCGCGGCGCGATCCGCGGGATGGGCTGCGTGCTAGCGGGTTTGGCAACGGTTGCCATTCAATGTTCCTTCCTGACGTGGCGAGCAATTACTGGTAAGGGCCGTAAGTCTTGCGCGAGTCGAAGTTTAGTCAAGCCGTACAGGATGTCAATGGAAACCAATCGAACCACAGCAAATGCTGGCTTCGGTGTTCATCGCGATTCTCCCCTGTAAAGATCGCACGCGCATCCGTAAACACATGTACAGTAAGCACTTATACGCACAGCAATATCCGCACAAGCCGCGTAATTCCGCCTTCCCCAGCGGCCCCGAAATCCCCAGAACGCCGTTGACCCCGCCCTACCAACAAGTTACGCTCCCTCCACGGCAGCCGAACCGCGCGTCCCAAACGGCGTTTCCATCCCGCACCACAATCCGGAAACCCTGCGCGCGCGTATCTATTAGGAGCAGCATTTACTTGGTGACGGCGGAGAAGCGAGCGGAGTTGAAGGCCACGGACGCGTCGCTCATTCATCGGATCGTGCAGCGTGACGAGTCAGCGCTCGCCGCGCTCTACGATCGCTACGCTGGCATGCTCTCCTCTGTCCTGAACCGGATTTTGCGCGACACCCAGGCAGCCGAGGAAATTCTGCAGGACATTTTCTATCAGTTGTGGCGCAACGCCGCGCAGTTCGATTCCTCGCGCGGCTCGCTGTCCGGCTGGCTGCTGGTGATCGCTCGCAATCGCGCCCTCTCACGTTTGCGGCGCCACAATCCCGCCAGCGGCGACGAACTCAGCGAAAACACAGTCGTGGTCGCCTCGAACCTCGAAAGCTCCGTCGCGCAGCAGCAATTGATGTCCAAAGTAATAAGCGCGCTGGACAATCTGCCGAAAGAACAGCGCGCCGCGATCGAGCTAGCCTACTTTGAGGGCCTGACGCACAGTGAAATCGCGCAGCGCACCGGCGACCCGCTCGGCACCGTGAAAACGCGGCTGCGCTCGGCAGTAGAAACTCTGAAACGGGATCTGCATTCATGAGCATCGAACATCCAACTCGGATGGAAGATTTCGATCTTTACGCGCTAGGCGCCCTCGATGACGCCGAACGCCGAGCGTTCGAATCGCACGTAGCATCCTGCGCGGAGTGCGCCGAAAAAGTCGCCGAAGCGCGCGGACGCGTGGCGATCCTCGCCTTCGCTTCGCCGCCCGTGGCTCCCTCGCCCGGCGTGAAGGAAACCCTCATGCGTCAAGTGATCGCCTCGGCCGAAGGTCCTGGCGGCAGCTTCGCGCACGCGAAACCCGAGCCGGCCGCAGACGGCGGAATCTTCGCGCGCTGGTGGGCCGCGCTGCTGCCGGTCGCGACGGCCTTCGCGCTTGCCACCGTTCTGCTGTGGTTGCACAACGAACAGCTCAATCGCCAGCTCGCCGATCTGCGCAACACCATCACGCAGCAGAAGCAGGAACTCGCCGAAACGCGCCATCAAGCTGATCTGATCGCCGAGCGCGAGACGATGGTCGTTCCGCTCTGGTCGCAGAAGGGCACGCCGGAAAGCCATGCGGAAGGCCATGCGCGCGTGCTGTACAATGCGAAGGAAGGAATGATGACCTACGACGGCTGGCTGCCTTCGGCTCCGGCGGACAAGAGTTACCAATTGTGGCTGGTGCCCATGAACGGCGCGCCCATCAGCGCCGGCGTCTTCAATCCCAGGAACGGCGAGATGAGCCACATGATGATGAAGCTTCCTGCAGGCGTCACGGCAAAAGAATTCGCAGTGTCGCTCGAACCCGTTGGCGGCATGCCGCATCCCACAGGCCCGATGGTTCTGGTCGGTCCGATCTCCTAGCACGCCACAAAAAAATCGGCCACAGAGTCACAGAGGCAGAGAGAAAAATTTGAGAAAGGAACTGCGAACCCCGCCGGCTCGTCGTTTTTCTCTGTGGCCTCAACTCCACCTTTTTCTGTGTTCGTGCTCTTGTGGGACCCTGTTTTTTCGGCTTCAGGTTTTCTATGTGTCTCTGTGCCAAAGATCTTCTTACGTTTTCGCCGCGACTGGAATGACGTCTACGGCCATGTATGGCCGCAATGCTTCCGGGATTGCCACCGACCCATCCGCGCGCTGAAAATTTTCCAGCAGCGCGATCCATGTACGACCTACCGCCAGCCCAGAGCCATTCAGCGTGTGCACGAATTCCGATTTCTTCCCGCCGGGCGGCTTAAAACGAATCCCGGAGCGTCGCGCTTGGAACGCTTCCGTATTCGAGCACGAGGAAATTTCCATGAACTCGCCTGCCGAAGGCAGCCACACCTCGAGATCGTAGGTTTTCGCCGACGCGAATCCCATGTCGGCGGTGCAGAGCAGCATCACGCGATAATGCAGGCCCAGCCGCTGCAGAATCGCTTCGGCGTTTGCGACCAGCGCTTCCAGTTCGTCGTAGCTCTGCTCCGGTCGCGTGAATCTGAACATTTCCACTTTTTGAAACTGGTGCTGGCGCTTCAGGCCGCGCGTGTCGCGTCCCGCGGCTCCGGCTTCGGAGCGGAAGCACGCCGTCCAGGCGCACACTTTGATCGGCAGCGCGTCGGGCTCCAGCGTCGTGTCGCGATACAGGCTGGTCAATTCCACTTCGGAGGTCGGCGTGAGCCACAGGTCCGTGCCTTCCAGGTGAAACATGTCTGCCGCGAATTTCGGCAGCTGGCCCACGCCGGTTAGCGAAGCGGTGTTCACCAGAAACGGCGGCAGAATTTCCGTGTAGCCGTGTTCGCGCGTGTGCACGTCCAGGAAAAAATTCGCGAGCGCCCGTTCGAGGCGCGCGCCCAGGCCTTTGTACACCGCAAAGCGCGCGCCCGCGATTTTGATCGCCGCGTCGAAATCCAGTATCCCCGCGCCTTCGCCCAGTTCCCAATGTGCCTTCGGCTTGAAATCGAATTGCGGGGGCGCGCCCCAGCGGCGCACTTCCACATTTTCCGCTGCGGATTTTCCCACCGGCACGCTCGCGTGGGGAATATTCGGCACGGTCAGCAGGAATTGCTTCAGCTGCTCGTCGAGCACCGTGATGGTCTCGTCGTCGCGTTTGATCTGGTCGGAGACCTGCTTCATCAGCGCCAGCAGCGCCGTGGCATCTTCGCCACACTTCTTCATCCGCGCAATTTCCTCGCTGGCCTTGTTGCGCTCCGCCTTCAGGCGCTCCGCCGAGGTAATCACCATCCGCCGGTCCGTATCGAGGGCGCGAAAAGGTGCAAGGTCGAGCGTGGCGCCGCGCTCCCGCGCCATCTTCTCGATCACATCCAGATGTTCCCGCACATATCCCAAGTCCAGCATAGGCCCAGCAGAATACATGATTCCGCGACGAAGTGAAAAGCGTGGACGCGCAAATTTGTTGCGGTTCGAGATTTGCGACGACCATTGTTGAAGTGCGGCGCAGGCGCCAAAATGGCAGAAAAACT